>Ga0208297_1000292_pt1 | contig 118692 bp, 96 predicted proteins | sample LMS_cellobiose_e_FD_187367 | JGI IMG/M metagenome (GOLD analysis project Ga0208297, IMG submission 187367) | Rumen-fistulated moose microbial communities from Alaska, USA - LMS_cellobiose_enrichment (SPAdes) (version 2) | ecosystem: Host-associated > Mammals > Digestive system > Stomach > Rumen...
AAGTCTGTGCTCACCACGGACAGCATCCGAGACCTCATCCTCCCACTTAAGGAGGATGATAATCCCGATGATGGGCAGCTTTATTTTGACTTCAAACCCGATTAACATTAATTAAGAGACACTAGTGAAAAAAGCATTAAAGATATTCGGATACACCGTTTTGGCATTCATAGTGCTATGTTTCCTTGCTTTAGGCGCACTCTATGCATATTCAAAATATATGAAGAGAGGCTCTGTCGATTTCAGTGAACAGCAGAACTATTACATGAATGACATTCCCGTGGAACCTTTCGACTTCATCGACGATTTCGAAAGTATCTTCAAGAGGGTGAACCGACGATATGCTTACATCGACCGTAAACACCTCAACTTGGACTCTCTTCACGCGGTCTTTATGGGTCGGCTTGACTCTATTCGAACCAAAACAGATTATTCGATGCTCCTCCGTGAATTCTTTGCCAACCTGCACGCGGGGCATGCCGACATCGCATTCAGTACAAGAGGACTTGGCCGTGATATTGCCGTGATAGAGAATCGGGTCTTTTTCGACTACCCGCGCATTCAGCTGCAGAATGCGGGAATGATGCAAGGCGATGAAATAGTGGCTGTGGATGGAGTGCCAGTGCAACAGTGGATTAAAACAAACGAGAGGTATATCTCTGCTTTGACCGACGCTTTCCGATATCTGCGTTCGGCTTTTGAGGTAATGTTCAGTTATACCGACAGCGTGAGAACATTCACCATTCTGCGAAACGGATTGCCCTTGGGGATGACATTGAAGCTCCACACTAATGAAAAACTTGACGGCCCCATCAGAAACAAGTCGATTGAATGGAAAGAGCTGAATGTGGACTTCGGCTATATGGCTGTGAACAAAATGCATGGCGCGGTGCTCGACTCTCTGGGCAAGGCCATGAATGAATTGCATCATCTGCCAAACCTCATCGTAAGACGCAATGGCGGTGGCAACAGCCAGATTGGCGACTCTTTGGCATCTTATCTAATCAAGGGTGAACGAACGGCATGGAATGGTACTAAGCTGCTGCGACGGAAAGACGGTTACCCAGGCAAGGTTTACATTCTTATGGGTACCTATTCGTTCTCTGCGACAGAAAGTTTCATCATCACGATGAAAGAGAGTGGCGATGCAATACTCGTCGGCGAACCTTCTGGAGGCGACACTGGTGGTTTCCCATTATGTTTCAAGTCAACACATGGTATCTATTTTCGAATTCCAACCCTTGACCATATGATGACGCCTGGAGGACATCCATTGGAGGGTAACGCTATCCAGCCTCATCATATTATACCACAGACGATAACTGACTTCTTGGAAGGACGTGACACCCAAGTGGAATATATTTTAAAGATAGCAGTAGATGAAAGATTAACAAAAGACGTTAATAGCTCGATGTGGAAGTGATTTCTCCTGCATAAATTTACTGAGTCACAAAACACTCTCCAACTTCCATCTTTCTCTCCACGCTCAAAGTACTTCTTCTGAATCGTAACTACAAATAGAGATACAATTGCCATCAAAAAAAAAGGTCGATAGCATAGATTAATTAAAGGGCTCGGTTTAGTTTATCCCCATATTAAATATCCATAACCTAAACTAAACCTTTTATCCCAAATCGGTCGTTAGGTCGAATTGGGTTTAACGATTAACGTTTAATGTTTAAGGAACACATCTGGAGCCTTTGGCGCAATTGATGATAGAAGAATTGGCCATTATCCATTATACATTATCCATTAACGAAGCTATCTGCGTCGTTGGAGGAAGAACTGCTTCATCAGAGCGGCGCAGTCGTCGGCAAGAACGCCAGACTGGACGGTTGTGCGGGGATGGAGGGTATGGGGAGCTATGCTGCGGAAGCCGCGCTTCTCGTCGTCGGCGCCCCAGACAAGACGTCCCACTTGCGCCCAGGCTATGGCTCCGGCACACATCACGCAGGGCTCGACGGTGACATAGAGGGTGCAGTCGGTGAGGTATTTGCCGCCCAGCCACGAGGCTGCGGCGGTAATGGCCTGCATCTCGGCATGGGCGGTGACGTCGGTGAGGGTCTCTGTAAGATTGTGGGCGCGGGCTATGACCCGCCCGCTCGCCACCACCACGGCCCCGACGGGCACCTCGCCGGCGGCAAAGGCTGCACGCGCTTCGGCAAGCGCCATCTGCATGTAGTCGGCGTCGCTCATCGTCTCATGTCGTGCTCGTCGAAGAGCGTGGGATAGTCCATCTCGAGATTCTGAAGGATAGTGCGGAGCATCGTCTCGCGCATCCAGCGGCTGCGGTTGGTGATGTGGTACTTGGTGAGGTAGCGGTCAACAAGCTGTTTCTCCTCTTTCGAAAGGAGGGTGGTGAGGCGTTCGGTGCGGGGGGCGTCTGGCTGCCGGATGAACGGTGCGAGGGGCTTTTTGCGGGTTTTCTTTTTCATAGTCTGACTTTTATGGCGGTGGGGCGTGACTCGTTTTGCAGACGGTCGAGGGCGGTGATAACGTAGGTGTATTCCTGGTTCATGGTTTGAGGGGTGAGGTTGAAGTAATTATGGTTGGTGAGGGCTACGATGTGGGCGGGGTTGCTGAGGTCAACCTTCTCACCACGGGCGAAGCGATAGACGACGTAGCGGATGGGGCGGTCGAGCTCCGTCTTGTACTTGGGGGCAGTCCACATCAGCACAGGACCGTCGTCGGTATCGATTTTTGCGGGTTTGCGCACAGGGCCGGGTGCCTTGTGGTCGAGGAAGGGAAAGAGAGGCTGCAGGGCAAGGGTGCCGGCATGGGCGACAGTCTGCACCTCGGCTTTGCCGGCGGGGGTAACCATGTGGGTGCGAAGGGCATCGGCATACCACCAGCAGTAGCCGCTGACGGACTCTGAGCGTTGCATGCGGAACTTGGCAGCAAGTTGGTTGCGAGAGGGTTCCTGCGGGTCGGCATATTGGAGCGAGCGCTCGTAGTCCTGCCCGATGAAGAGGGGCCGTCCGCTGGCATGCTGCGCCCACCAGCCGATGAGTGCTGCGTAGTCGGCACGCGGATGTCCGATTTCCCAATAGAGTTGGGGAACCGTGTAATCAATCCAACCTTTTTCTATCCAGAGCAGGATGTCGGCATAGAGGTCGTCGTAGTTCTGCAGGCCCGACGTGACCGAACCAGGAATATGGCCCTTCTCCTGCCCTCCCCCATTATGGTAGATGCCGAAGGGGCTGACGCCGAACTTCACCCAGGGCTTGATGCCGTGGATGGTGATGGAGAGCTGGTGGACGAGGAGGCTGACGTTGTCGCGCCGCCAGTCGCCCTTGTCGGTGAAGCCGCGGGGGTCGGCAGCAAAATCGGCATCGTCGGGGAAGGGCACCCCTTTGACGGGATAGGGATAGAAATAGTCGTCGATGTGGAGGCCATCGACGTCGTAGCGCCGGACGATATCGCCGACGACGGTGCAGATGTAGTCGCGATTGAGCTGGAGAGCGGGGTTGAAGAGGAGCAGTCCGTCGTATTCCACGAAGCGTTCGGGGAAGCGGAACCACGGATGCTTGTGGTGCATGTCGCCCTTGCGAAGACCCTTCAGGGCAGCGCGATAGGGGTTAATCCAGGCGTGCAGCTCCATGCCGCGGGCATGGCAGGCGTCAATCATAAACTGCAGGGGGTCCCAGTCGGCGTCCGGATTGCGTCCCTGCTCGCCGGTAAGGAAGCGGCTCCACGGCTCATAGAAAGAGACGTAGAGGGCATCGGCCTCGGGCCGCACCTGAAAGACGACGGCATTGACACCGGCCTGCTGCAAGGCATCGAGCTGCTCCAACAGACGCTGCTGTTGCTCGGCAGACGTCATACCGACATACTGGCCGTTCACCACTTGCATCCATGCCCCCCGGAACTCGCGCTTGGGGACATAGTCGGCTGACGATGAGGGAACAACAACTTTTCGCTGCGTAGAACAGGATACCAGAAGAACGGCAAACAGCCCCAACAGGGACACAAAACAGAAACGTCTCATCACGTACACTACAACAATTTTTTTGCAAATATAGGACAAAGTAGTGACAATAGCAAGAAAAAAAGCCGTATCTTTGCAATTTGAAAAAAATCTTCGTTTTTTCGCCATGACATAGCAAACAGCCTTGTTCCGCCCATGGCAAAAGCGAAAAAACATATTCAATTCGGAAAAAAGAGCATGGAGGAGAAATACATTTCTGTCAGAGGAGCGAATGTCAACAACCTGAAGAACGTTTCGGTAGATATTCCGCGCGGAAAACTTGTCGTCATCACCGGTCTGAGCGGCTCGGGCAAATCGTCGCTGGCGTTCGACACGCTGTATGCCGAGGGACAGCGGCGCTATGTGGAGAGTCTGTCGGCCTACGCCCGCCAGTTCCTGGGGCGCATGAAGAAGCCCGACTGCGACTTCATCAAGGGCCTGCCGCCCGCCATCGCCATCGAGCAGAAGGTGAACAGCCGCAACCCGCGCTCTACCGTCGGCACCTCCACCGAAATCTACGACTACCTGCGCCTGCTCTACAGCCGCATCGGCAAGACCTACTCGCCCGTCAGCGGCCAGTTGGTGAAGAAGCACTCGCCCGCCGACCTCGTCGGGTGCATGCTCTCCTACAGCCGCGGCACGCGTTTCACCGTGCTGGCACCCATCGTTCCGCACGCCGGAAGGACAATGAAAGAGCAGCTGGCCGCCTACTTGCAACAGGGTTTCACCCGCATGGATGTGGACGGCGACATCGTCCGCATAGAGGATTGGCTGATTGAGACTTCAGATGAGACATCAGACAGCGGACATCAGACATCAGATAATAAAAAAAGTTACTACCTCGTCATCGACCGTCTGTCGGTGGATGACGGCCGCGAGACCGTCAGCCGCCTGACGGACTCGGGCGAAACGGCTTTTTTCGAGGGCGGCGGCACCTGCCTGCTGCGCTTCTATCCGGCACAGATTCTCCACACCTTCAGCACACGCTTCGAGGCCGACGGCATCACGTTCGAGGAGCCTACCGACCAGCTGTTCTCCTTCAACAGCCCGCTGGGCGCCTGCCCTACCTGCGAAGGGTTCGGACGCATCATCGGCATCGACGAACGGCTGGTCGTGCCCGACACCACCCTCAGCGTCTACGACGGCGCGGTGGTCTGCTGGCGGGGCGAGAAGATGAGTGCATGGAGGGACGAGTTCATCCGTCAGGCGGCGGGGGCGGACTTCCCCATCTTCACCCCCTACTACCAACTGACAAGGGAACAGAAGGACTATCTCTGGCATGGCCCAAGACATTCGGCCTGCATCGACTCGTTTTTCAAAATGCTGGAGGAGAACCAGTACAAGATTCAATACCGCGTCATGCTGGCCCGCTACCGGGGCAAGACGCTCTGCCCCACCTGCCACGGCACACGGCTGAAACCCGAGGCTGCCTACGTAAAGGTGGGCGGACGCTCCATCTGCGACCTGGTGGAGATGCCCGTCAGCGAGCTGAAAGGGTTTTTCGACCGCCTGCAGCTTGACGAGCACGACTCGCTTGTCGCCTCCCGTCTGCTGAAGGAAATCAGCAGCCGCCTGCAGTTCCTGCTCGACGTCGGGCTGGGCTATCTGACCCTCAACCGCCTCAGCAACTCCCTGTCAGGTGGCGAGAGCCAGCGCATCAATCTCGTCACCTCGCTCGGCAGTCCTCTCGTCGGCTCGCTCTACATCCTCGACGAGCCCAGCATCGGCCTTCACAGCCGCGATACCGACAAACTCATCCGCGTATTGCGCCAGCTGCAGCAGGAGGGCAACACGGTGGTGGTGGTGGAGCACGACGAAGATATCATCCGCGCCGCCGACTACATCATCGACGTCGGGCCGGATGCCGGACGGCTCGGCGGCAAAATCGTCTGGCAGGGAAGCATTAAAGGAGTTCAGGAGATACATAATTTGAGGAGTTCAAATCAAAGCTACACCCTGCGCTATCTGACGGGCGAGGAGAAGATTCCCGTGCCTACTTCGCGACGACCATGGAACCTCCACATCGATGTGAAGGGCGCCCGCCACAACAACCTGAAGGGCATCGACGTCACCTTCCCGCTGAACGTGCTCACGGTCGTCACGGGCGTGAGCGGCTCGGGCAAGTCGTCGCTGGTTCGCGACATCCTCTACAAATCCCTCGGACGGCAGTTCGGCGAGACGGGCGAACGCCCCGGCGACCACACCCGCCTCGAAGGTGACCTCCGCAGCATCAGCGCCGTGGAGTTTGTCGATCAGAACCCCATCGGACGCAGCACACGCAGCAACCCCGTCACCTACATCAAGGCCTACGACGAAATCCGTAAGCTCTATGCCGCCCAGCCCCTTTCGAAGCAGATGGGCTACACGGCCGGATTCTTCTCGTTCAACAGCGAGGGCGGACGATGTGAGGAGTGCAAGGGCGAAGGCACCATCACCGTCGAGATGCAGTTCATGAGCGACCTCGTGCTGGAGTGCGAAGCCTGCCATGGCAAACGGTTCAAAAACGACACCCTGCTTGTCAAATATCGCGGCATGGACATCCACGACATTCTGGAGATGACCGTCAACCAAGCCATTGAGTTCTTTGCTGAGAGCGGCGAGAAAACCATTGTCAACCGTCTGAAACCCCTGCAGGACGTCGGCCTCGGCTACATCAAGCTCGGGCAGAGCTCTTCCACCCTTTCGGGCGGTGAGAACCAGCGCGTCAAACTCGCCTACTACCTCGGGCAGGAGCACACGCAGTCCACCCTCTTCATCTTCGACGAGCCCACCACCGGCCTCCATTTCCACGACATTAAAAAGCTCTTCGAGAGTTTCAACGCCCTCATCAACCGCGGCCACACCATCCTCATCATCGAGCATAACATGGAGGTCATCAAATGCGCCGACTACGTTATCGACCTCGGTCCCGAGGGCGGCGAGGAGGGTGGAAACCTTGTCGTCTGCGGCACACCCGAGCAAGTTGCCGCCTGCCCCGACTCCTACACCGGACGCTTCCTTCGCGAGAAACTGGCGTGATATAGACAAAAAACTATTTTTGGGGGACAGACAAAAAAATCGTTTTTCCCATGCAGTATTTTCAGTATTCCTCCGTTTAGGGATTAGAAAACCATTCATAAAACACACACATGAAAAAAATCTTTCCTTACTTTACTACCAACCTGCACCAAGGCAAATGCTCAGCCCGAAGTCGGTTCATTCTTATCGCCATCCTGGCTTTATTCTTCCTTTGCCTTCCAGCAGGGGCGTCTGAACCTGCCGACAGTACACAGACTACACCCAGTGAACTTGCCTATCGCTCGCCCTTCGTTGCCGGACTTCTTTCGTATATCTGCCCGAGCGCTGGACAATTCTATAATAAGGAGAAGGAAAAGGGCTGGGAATATCTTGGCGTTACATGGGGCTCCCTCATTGCCGGAGGATACGCCTTGAGCTGGGCTGAGAACTCGGCTGATGACAGGAACTGGGCATTAGGTATTTTTGCGGCCACCTATCTGATAGGGATAGGCGCCACGTCGTGGGTGGCCGGCGTCGTTGACGCAGGCCGCTCGGCATGGAAGAAAAACAAAGGAGAACAACTTGTCTATCCTGAGGACTACCAGCGAAAGTCGCCGCTGTTGGCGGGAACTTTCTCAGCGCTTCTGCCAGGAGGCGGACAGTTCTATAACGGCGATACAGAGAAAGGAGTCCGTCATCTGATGGTTTTGGGTGCAAGCATTTATGGATTGATAGCAACAGAAGCATTCATGAATTCTGAATCGCCGACATCCTTTACAATCGGACAAATAACCATGATTGTTTCTGCGGTTGCCATTGAGGTTAACACAATATGGTCTGTGGTCGATGCCGTCAGGAGTGCCGACAAGCGTAATCTGCATGCCGCCTGCCCTAAAGCGGCCTTTTCTGTGCGCCTAAAGCCCGACCTCGAGCTGAACAAATCGCCCTTGGCTCTCAACACGAAAGCCTCCCCCACCCTTTCTGCTGGTTTCACATTGTCCGTATCTTTCTGAATCCCTACTTCTGCTTTGCAGCACGGGCAGCCTTGCGTGCTTCGCGCTCGGCACGACGGGCTTCGCGGGCCTCGCGGCGTTCACGGGCTTCTGCCTCTTTCTGCAGATGAGCGGCTTTGGTGGTGATGACGATAACGCCTCCCACAGCACGGAAGCCATAGATGGCCGTGGCACTACCCGTCACGCCCTCAACGGAATAGACATCGATGGGGCGCAGATAGGAGATGTCGGTTGTCTGGATGCCATCGACGATGTACATGGGGCCGTCGGGCTGTGAATTGACCGACACCGGTCCGCGCATGACATCCGGCACACGGGCACGGATGTAGGCGTAGATGTCGGAATAGTTAGAGGCATCGTTGTCGCTCATCTCCACACGCGAGGTGGACGCCGTAGCGTCGTCCCGCTGCGAAAGCATGTCGGATGGCTCGGGAGGAGGCGCTTCGCCCTTCTCACCCGCCCAGGCTGCACCTTCCGTAAACGAAGGGGCTGCCTTGGCCACCAGTTCCTCCAGCCTGGAGAGCGACATGCGGCCATCAACACTATAGAACACGATTTCCCGTTCGGTGATGGAGCATAGAAGGAACGAGGATACGGTGTCGGGGTCGGCGATGACGTATATCGCCGACAGCTCGCCTCCTTCGTTGGAACTGTACAGCAGGTTATAGTCGGAATCCTTCAGCAACTCGGCAATGTCGGCATCCAGTTTGCGGTTGACTGTGCTATTGACGCTGACAAGCAGATAGCTGGACTTCAGCGAGCTGACGAGGGGCGAAAGGTCGAGGTTGCCGTTTTCCATACCGACAAGGGGCAGCTTGCCGGTGCTGGTAAACTTGGCGGGCGACGTGCCGATGACACGGACGCCCTCTTCCTGGACGTACTTTCCGCAAATGGTGCGGACGTCATCCGGAGAACGGCCAAACGTCATCGCCAGACTAACTGAGAGGACGATGGCGAGGAGAATAAAGCGTTTCATGGTTCCACGGTATTTAGTAAAAGAAATAATAATCCTCAGACTTCTATCAGTCTTTCAGATAGAAATCGACGTAGGTGACGACGCGGACGTTCTTGATGTACGGCGTGTTGCTGTCGCGGTCTTCGATGGAGAACTGCCCCTGTGTGGCATTCTTGATTTTGCCGAGCTTGCTGTCGCTGTCGGCGGCGAACTTCTGGGCGGCCTCGCGGGCATTCTTCGTGGCATCTTCTATCATGCCGGGCTTGATGTCGTTCAGACCGCGGAAGCTGTAGCTGGGGCGGTACTCCCATCCGGTGAGGGGGACGATGTTCTTCTCCATCAGACGGCTCTGCTCGGCCATCATGCGGATGACGGCATCAACCTCTTTCGTGCCGACGGTAAGCACACTCGTTACCTGAAAGTCATATCCGCTCTTGTTGTCCCATGTGCGACGGTCGGTGAATTCGGGGGTGGAGACGCTGATTTCGTCCCGACTGATGCCATAGGATTTGATGAAGTCGATAAAAATCTCGTTCTTGCGCTTAATCTCCTGATAGAGAGTCTGCATGTCGTTGCCCAGCAGGGAGTAGGCAAACGGGGCAATGGCATAGTCGGCCTTCACCTCCTTGGTAGCGAGGCCGCGAACGGAGACGGTACGGTCGTATTGCTTCAAGGCGGTGACGGGCATCTTCAACGACCATCCTAACACAAATGCGGCTATTATAAGGGCTGCCGCGATGAGCCAACCGGTTGTCTTTTTCATAATCAAACTGTTTTTAATTATACATTTATCTGATTTTCTTTCTTTTCGAGCAGTACGACGTTCTCTACATGCTGGGTGTGGGGGAACATATCGACGGGTTGCACTTTTGCGACCCTGTAGGCCACGTCGAGCAGCTGCAGGTCGCGAGCCTGCGTGGCTGGGTTGCAGCTGACATAGACGATGCGCTGGGGGGCAGCGCCGAGGATGACCTCTACCACGTCGGGGTGCATGCCGGCGCGGGGCGGGTCGGTGATGATGACGTCGGGACGGCCGTGCGTGCGGATGAAGTCGGGGGTGAGGATGTCCTTCATGTCGCCGGCAAAGAAGAGTGTGTTGCCGAGGCTGTTCAGCGAGGCATTTACCTTGGCGTCCTCGATGGCTTCCGGCACGTACTCGATGCCGATGACCTGTCGGCACGAGCGGGCCACGAAGTTGGCGATGGTGCCCGTGCCCGTGTAGAGGTCATAGACAAGTTCCGTGCCCGTGAGCCCGGCAAACGCGCGCGCTACCTTATAGAGATTATAGGCCTGGCGGGTGTTGGTCTGATAGAACGACTTCGGCCCCACCTTGAAGCGCAGCCCTTCCATCTGCTCGGTAATGTAGTCGGCGCCGGCGTATGTCACCACGGGCAGGTCGCCGATGGTGTCGTTGCACTTGTTGTTGATGACATAGAGCAGCGAGGTAATCTCGGGGAAAGAAGCTGCCAGCCATGCCATGAGGCCCTCTATTTCGGCGCTGAAGTCGCCCTGAGGCGGGTCGGGCCTCTTGCCTTTTTCGCCGGGCTGGGGACTCTCCAGATTGGTGCAGAACTGCATCAATAGCATCGCCTCGCGGATGTTCCCCGCCTCGTCTTCGGCAAGGCGGAGCATCATGCCTCTGAGAAGGCCTGTCTGCTCCCGCAAGTCGAAGAAGGTGAGCCCGTGCTGGACGGCATAGTCGCGAATGCCGTTGCGGATGCGGTTGTTGAGGTCGTCCATAAGGTGACATTCGTCGATGTCCAGCACCTTGTCGAAACAGCCGGGGATGTGGAATCCTGCGGCATTCATGTTGTCGTAGCGAACGTCGGCGGCGATATCCTCGTCCGTCAGCCAACGCTTGTCCGAGAAGGTGAATTCCAGCTTATTCCTGTAGCAGCGCGTGCGCTCCGAGCCGAGGATGGGGCTTACCTCCGGCAATTCAAGATGGCCTATGCGCGTAAGGTTATCGACGACTTGCTTTTGCTTTGCACGGAGTTGCTCGTCGTACTTCAGACATTGCCATTTGCAGCCGCCGCACACGCCAAAGTGCCGGCAGAACGGCGCGGCCCTCAGCGGGCTGAGGACGTGGAACCTGACGGCAACGGCCTCGGCATAGGAATGCTTTTTTCGTTTCACCTGCAAATCGACCACGTCGCCCGGCACGACAAAGGGCACGAACACCACCATGTCGTTCACCCGCGCCAGCGCCTTGCCTTCAGCCGCCACATCGGTTATCGTAACTTGCTCCAACAGAGGAAGCGGTTTATTCTTTCTACTCATGCTGTTTTCATTCGCAAGGCAAAAGTACGCAATTCTTGGCAACGACGCCACAAAAAACGAAAAAAAATTTTCGCAACCCTTCAACTCGGGACAGATGGGAGGCCAAGAAAATCGTAACCTCTCCGTAAAAAGCTGTTCGGAGTCCTTTATTTGATGTGATGAGTGACGGGTTCATATCCCCTGATTCCACGTTAGAAGTGGCGTTTCCTGCGCGGTTTCCTTTTCAACCCGTCACTCGGATGGGAGGTTGCCGGAGTGTGAAGTTTCAAATTGTAACCTCTCGGAGAATGTAGCAGCAGTTCCGGGCTTTGTCAGAAGGCCCTTTTGACTGCGCAGTCCAGTGGGCTGTATAATTAACGTTAAACGCTGAATTCACAACGTTAAACGCTACGGACGCAACGTTAAACGCTACGGACGCAACGTTAAAGGTTTAGGATTAGAGTTTAGGGATTAGGGATTAGGACTGAAGGTAACAACAAACTGTAAGCAACATCACCTAAAGCTTCCATCCGAGTGACGGGTCAAAAAGGAAACCGCTCAGCAGAGGGCACTTTGTTATAGGAATGAACTGTTCCCAACCCGTCACAACAGCCAAAGGCTTCCCTCCGTCTGTCAAGCGCAGGCCAGTTGCTTTCAGTTTGTCATGCCTGCGAGCAAAAGACGTTGTTTTCCGCCATTCGCATACCTTAAACTTAGCTTTTGTTTAGGTATATTTCATAAGGCATCTGCTGCCATCCCTCCGGGGCCCGGATGTAGTTTTTTGCAGAAATGGTTGTTTGTTTTAAATATAATAAGTACCTTTGCGCGCTTTTTCGAGAACAAGAACATTTTACCAATACTTAATTAACGTTATTATGGACAAAAAACGAGTCTATCTCTTCGGAAACGGTAAGGCCGAAGGAAACGCGCAGATGCGCGAGCAACTGGGTGGCAAGGGTGCCAACCTGGCCGAAATGAACCTCATCGGCGTACCTGTTCCTCCCGGTTTCACCATCACTACCGACGTCTGCAACGAGTACTACGAGGTAGGTCAGGAGAAAATCATGGCCATCCTTCACGATGACGTCGAGGCTGCAGTCAAACACATCGAAACACTCATGAACTGCAAGTTCGGCTCCATCGAGAATCCTCTCCTTGTCAGCGTCCGCTCGGGTGCCCGTGCCTCCATGCCCGGCATGATGGACACCATCCTCAACCTTGGCCTTAACGATGCCGTGGCCGAAGCCATGGTCAAGAAGACGGGCAACCCCCACTTCGTCTATGACAGCTACCGCCGCTTCGTGCAGATGTACGGCGACGTCGTGCTGGGCATGAAACCCGCCAACAAGGAGGACATCGACCCCTTCGAGGCCATCATCGACCAGGTGAAGGCCATCCGTGGCGTGGAACTCGACAAAGACCTCAGCGTGGACGAGCTGAAGGACCTCGTCGGCCGCTTCAAGAAGGCCATCAAGGCCCAGACAGGTCAGGAGTTCCCCGAAGACCCCACCACCCAGCTCTGGGGCGCCATCTGCGCCGTGTTCCGCAGCTGGATGAACGAGCGCGCCATCCTCTACCGCAAAATGGAGGGAATCCCCGACGAATGGGGAACGGCCGTCAGCGTCATGGCTATGGTATTCGGCAACATGGGCGACACCAGCGCCACGGGCGTCTGCTTCAGCCGCGATGCCGCCACCGGCGAAAACGTGTTCAATGGTGAATACCTGGTCAACGCTCAGGGCGAGGACGTCGTTGCCGGCATCCGCACCCCGCAGCAGATTACCAAGCTGGGCAGCCGTCGCTGGGCTGAACGCGCTGGCATCAGCGAGGAAGAGCGCGTGGCCAAGTACCCCTCGATGGAAGAGGCCATGCCCGAAATCTTCGCCGAGCTGAACGGCATTCAGGAGAAACTGGAAAACCACTACCACGACATGCAGGACATGGAGTTCACCGTCCAGGAGGGCAAGCTCTGGTTCCTCCAGACCCGCAACGGCAAGCGCACCGGCACCGCCATGGTGAAGATTGCCATGGACCTTGTGCGCGAAGGACTCATCGACGAGAAGACGGCCATCATGCGCTGCGAACCGCAGAAACTCGACGAGCTGCTCCACCCCGTCTTCGACAAGGACGCCCTGAAGAAAGCCAAGGTCATCACACAGGGCCTGCCCGCCAGCCCGGGCGCTGCCTGCGGACAGATTGTCTTCCATGCCGACGATGCACAGGCGTGGCATAAGGACGGCCACAAGGTGGTGATGGTCCGCCTCGAGACCTCGCCCGAGGACCTCGCCGGCATGGCCAGCGCCGAAGGCATTCTCACCGCCCGAGGCGGTATGACCAGCCACGCGGCTGTCGTCGCACGCGGCATGGGCAAGTGCTGCGTCTCCGGCGCAGGTGCCATCAACGTCAACTACAAGACCAAGACCGTCGAAATCGAGGGCGTCACCTACAAGGAGGGCGACTACATCTCGCTGAACGGCTCCACCGGTCAGGTCTATGCCGGCAAGGTTCCCACCAAGGCAGCCGAGCTGAGCGGCGACTTCAAGGCCCTCATGGACCTCTGCGACAAATACACCAAGCTGCAGGTCCGCACCAATGCCGACACCCCCCACGATGCACAGGTCGCCCGCGCCTTTGGCGCCAAGGGCATCGGCCTGACCCGCACCGAGCACATGTTCTTCGAGGACAAGAAGATTATCGCCATGCGCGAAATGATTCTCGCCGACTCCGTCGAGGGGCGCGAGAAGGCCTTGGCCAAGCTTCTCCCCTACCAGAAGGCCGACTTCAAGGGCATCCTCGAGGCCATGGACGGCTGTCCCGTCAACATCCGCCTGCTCGACCCGCCCCTCCACGAGTTCGTACCCCACGATCGCGAAGGACAGCAGATTATGGCTGACGAGATGGGCGTCTCCATTGAGACCATCCGCAGGCGCGTTGCCAGCCTGGCCGAGAACAACCCCATGCTGGGTCACCGCGGCTGCCGTCTGGGCATCACCTTCCCCGAAATCACCGCCATGCAGACCCGTGCCATCCTCAGCGCTGCTTGCGAGCTGAAGAAGGAAGGCAAGAACCCCATGCCCGAAATCATGGTGCCCCTCATCGGCATCCTCTACGAGCTCAAGCAGCAGAAGGAAATCATCAACAAGGTCGCCGCTCAGGTGTTCAAGGAGTATGGTGTGGAAGTCGAGTTCGAGATTGGCACGATGATTGAGATTCCGCGTGCTGCCCTCACCGCTGACCGCATCGCCACCGAGGCCCAGTACTTCAGCTTCGGCACCAACGACCTCACGCAGATGACCTTCGGCTACAGCCGCGACGACATCGCCTCCTTCCTCCCCGTCTATCTGGAGAAGAAGATTCTGAAGGTTGACCCGTTCCAGGTGCTTGACCAGAAGGGCGTCGGCAAGCTCATCAAGTACGCCATCCGCAAGGGCCGCGAGGTTCGTCCCGAACTACGCACCGGCATCTGCGGCGAACACGGCGGCGAACCCAGCTCCGTCAAGTTCTGCGCCAAGATTGGCATGAACTACGCCAGCTGCTCACCCTACCGCGTGCCCATCGCCCGCCTTGCCGCCGCGCAGGCTGCGGTAGAGGAGTAAATAAATGAAAGGGACCTGTCCGTTTGGGCTGGTCCCTTTTTTGTATATTCTAGAATGCTTTCGACATTCTGGAGACAAAGACGTCGCTTAATATGCGATAATTTGCAGATTTGTTTGGCTATTCGACAATAATTTCGTATTTTTACCGCAGAATTTGCGGCGTTAATCACTGTTTTATGTTGCACAAAGTAGGAACGCGTTATGTATATACACGAAAGAGACAATTGGACGGCCTTCCATTGGGATGCTTCTGAGGTGTCCATATCTAAATGCATTGTTCAAAGGAAAGAAACCAATTTGCGAAAGAGTTCTGAAACTTGATGCTGACCGATATAAGAAAGGCGATTTGCCTTTGAATAATTTGCTCAGTAAATACTGCTCGTATATCTCTGCTGGACATCAGAGCATTTCTTTATGAATAGCTTGGAATCATAGTTTCTGGCTGAAATACAAAAATGAAGAAAATACCTGTATATAAATTCTATAAGCACAAGTATGGCGATGAGCTGCTGGTGGATGTCATCAGCTACGAGAAGATGATGCCCGACATCAGACGAACACCTGTGTTCAGCGAGACCTTCTACAGCATCACGCTGGTATTAGACGGTGATACATCGGTAGCTATCAACGGACGATTACGCAAGTTGGAAAGAGGGTTGATTATCTGCTCCATTCCGGGTGAGGTGTGGTCTTTCGAGGACAATCCGCAGTTGGATGCGCTGAACCTGGTGTTTGAGAAGGAGTTTCTGTTGTCGTTCTTCAGCGACCCACACTTTCTCGACCGTTTCACGTATCTGCAGGCAGACCGCAGCAGTCCGTTCCTGATGGCGGACGATGCTGCCTTTGAACGCATCCACACGCTCTATCAGGAGATGCGCCGCGAGATAACAGACTATGCCCAGAAAGACCAGCACATCCTGCGGGCCATGCTCTACGAAACGATGATGCTTCTGCAACGGGTGCCGATGGTGGATGCAGAGCAAGTGGAGACCGTTCAGCGCAGTCTGACGGACATTCCCGTGAGCCGCTATGTGGATGACTTCGTGCAGCTGGTGAGTGACCACTTCCGCGAGGAGCACGGCACGGAGTTCTATGCCGACCGCCTCTGCATCACGCCCAACTACCTGAACAAGATCGTACGCCAGTCGCTCGGCAAATCTGCCAAGACTTACATTCTCGAGCAGATACTGGCAGAAGCCTGCCGACAGTTGAAATACACCACGCTCTCAGTTGCCGACATCGCCACCCAATTACACTTCGATACCGCCACCTACTTCGTCCGTCTGTTCAAGAAATACATGGCGATGACACCATTGGAATTTCGGGAGCAGCGAGAGCAAAGTTAAGCTTGCTTAAGCTTTGCCGAGTCGCGTCCGAAATCGCGGAACGCAATATAGAGAAAAAGCTTAGTCCCGAAAAGTGACATTTCCGTCTTTGTTTGTCTTGCAATGCATTGGGGAAAAGGTCGTACCTTTGCACCCGAAAACAAGAAACAATTAAAAAGCAAGACAAATATGGAAACGATTTATGATGTATTCAAACAGCAAGTGACGGCACAGACAGACGCTGTGGCCGTGATGGACGAGAAGAAGTGCCTGACGTATGGCGAACTGGACGCGTTGGCAACTGAAATAACTGATGGCTTCCCCGTGAAGCAGCCCGCCAAGGTGGGCATTGTGATGAGCCACTCGGTAGAGATGATTGCCACCATTCTGGCAGCATTGAAGTCGGGGGCTGCGTATGTACCCGCCGAGCCATCCTTCCCCAAGGAGCGCATCAAGTATATGATGGAAGACTGTGACTTTGTGGTGACGGACAAAGGCATCCAGAATATACACGATAATATAAAAAGGTAAGCGACCTCGCCTACATTCTCTACACCAGCGGTACGACAGGCAAGCCCAAGGGCGTGATGGTGACAAACGAGAATGTGCTGCACTACGTCCGTGCCTTCCAGCATGAGTTCAATCCCCAGCCGGGCGACCGTATGCTGCAACACTCCGTCTGCTCGTTCGACATCTTCGTGGAGGAGGTCTTTACGACTTTGCTCAGCGGTGCCACGCTCTGCATCCCCTCGGAAGAGACCAAGGCCGACATCCACCGGCTAATGGATTACATCGAGCGCAACCAAGTGACGATGCTCAGCAGCTTTCCTTATTTATTATTAGAGATTAACAAACTTCCCCGGATTCCTCATTCATTGCGCCTGCTGATTAGCGGTGGCGATGTCATCCGTGCCAAATACATCGACCATCTGCGCACGCTGGGCGTGATGATCTACAACACCTACGGCCCCAGCGAGACCACCGTCTGCGCTTCCTACTTCCGTGTGGACAATGTCCAGCCGCTGGCCGACGGAACATTCCCCATCGACAAGGCCGTCCTCGGCGCGAGCATCGAGATTCTCGATGACCGTCTGCAACCCGTGAAGGACGGCGAGACGGGCGAGATATGCATCTTCGGCGACGGCATATCCCTCGGCTATCAGGGCGATGTGCCAGAGAACCAGAACTTCACCACGATGCCCGATGGCCGTCGCGTCTATCGCAGTGGTGACCTCGGCTATGTGCTGCCCGACGGGAATCTGGCCTTCCTCCACCGCAAGGACAAGCAGGTGATGATTATGGGCAAGCGTGTGGAGAGCGATGAGGTGGAGAAAGTGCTGTGCGAACAGCGGGAGGTGGAGACTGCCGTGGTGTGTCCGCAGACCGACACCGATGGGCTGTCGTACCTCGTCGCCTACGTCGTACCTCGCAGCAAGCGGTTCAGCCTGAATACGCTGAAGCGTTCGCTGGCCGACCATCTCACGTCGTTTATGATACCTGAGTTCTTCGTAACCATGCCCTCGCTGCCGATGACTCCCAACGGCAAGGTGGACCGTCGCGCTCTGCCCGTTGTGAAAAAGGAGGGACGGCTGTATGCATAACGACATCACCATTCGTCAGGCATCGCTCGATGACCTTGACCTTTTGATTCAGTGGCGCATGGAGGTGTTGCATTGCGTATTCTCCATCCCCGCTGATGCTGATACCGCCGAACTCCGCCAGCAGAATATCGACTACTACCGCAAGGCATTGGCGAACGATAGTCATATCGCCTGTTTCGCTGAGGAGGATGGAGAAATCGTGGGCTGTGGTGGCTTGTGCCTCTACGATGAGATGCCGTCGCCTGACAATCCCACAGGCCATTGTGCTTATTTGATGAACATCTACGTGCGACCTGAGCATCAGGGTCACGGCACGGGCAAACGTATCGTCCGCTGGCTGGTGGGCTCAGCACTCTCGCGTGGCATCAAGAAAATCTACCTCGAAACCTCCGAAGCTGGCCGTCTGCTCTACTCGGTTCTTGGCTTCAGCGACATGAAGGACATGATGCATTTGTCCTTTTCAGAATAAAATCGTAATTTTGCAACGAATATGAAACAAATTGTAGAAATCGGCGGGCGTGAGTGCCTGCTGTATAACGAAGGCGAGGAGCCGAAAGTATTGCTCATCCAGACGCTGGGCGCACAGGAGCGTGGCAGCATTGACAGCGAGGTGGCCATGATTAGCGAGGCTTCGGGAACATCGTTCGTGATGGCAGCCTTTGCCATCGGCGACTGGGAGGTGGAACTCACACCGTGGCACGACCCTGCCGTTTCGAAGCGTCAGGCCGTGGGCGAACATGCGGGAGAGTCGCTCCGTTATGTCACAGACACGTTGATTCCTTATTTGCATCAGGAATACGGCGAGATTCCCATTGTCTTAGGCGGCTACAGCCTTGGCGGTCTCTTTTCCCTTTGGTCAGGCTTTGAGTCCGATTGCTTTGCCGCCATTGCAGCGATGTCACCCTCGGTGTGGATTGCAGGATGGCAAGACTATGCCAGCCAGCATCCCGTCAAGTCACCCTATGTCTATCTCAGCCTTGGTGACCGCGAGGAGCACTGTCGAGACAAGGCCATAGCACAGGTGGGCAATAACATCCGTTGGGAACATGAACACCTGAAGCAGGCGCTCGGTTCCGACCACACGACGCTGGAATGGAATACGGGCAATCATTTCGTGGATGGTGCCCGCCGTACCGCCAAAGGCTTCGCATGGTGCATTGACAAGTTGTGCCAGCGATGAGCCAGATGTGGAATCTGTGGCATGGATGCCATAAGAAGAGCGAAGGTTGTCAGCACTGCTATGTCTATCGGCGCGATGCAGAGTTTGAGAAGGACTCGAACGTGGTGCATAAGACAGCCTCGTTCAACCTGCCCGTCCGTCGTGACCGTCAAGGACAGTGGAAGGTGTCACCAGGCACGCTGATGTGGACGTGTTTCACATCAGACTTCTTTATCGATGAGGGTGATGCTTGGCGCGAAGAAGCTTGGCTGATGATTCAGCGTAGGAGTGACCTGCACTTCTACATCGTCACCAAGCGGCCAGAGCGGATAGCCAGTTGTTTGCCAGAGGATTGGGGCGATGGCTATGAAAATGTCACCATCTGCTGCACGATGGAGAATCAGCGTCGTACAGACGAGCGACTGCCCATCTTTCGTGAACTGCCTATTCGTCATAAGGCTATCATCTGTGAACCGCTGTTGGAGCGTATTGACTTCCGTGGTGGTCTTGGTTCCTGGACAGAACAAGTGACTGTAGGCGGTGAGTCGGGCCGTGATGCCCGTGTGTGTGACTATGACTGGGTGCTCGATATCCGCAGCCAGTGCGTCGAGTCAAATGTTCCATTTCATTTCAAGCAGACGGGGGCGTTGTTCCGAAAGGATGGCCGTCTGTATCGCATCCCCCGTAGTCAGCAGATGGCGCAAGCCCGGCGTGCTAACATCGGGTTCCAGACAAGTCATATTGCAGTGAATCATCAATAGTCCCGAAAAGTGACATTTCAGTCGCTGTTTGTCTTGCAATGGTATGGGGAAATTGTCGTACCTTTGCATCGTCAAAAAGTAAGAAACAATATGGTGAAGATACAAGAAATTGAAGTGAAGTCGGTGATGACGAAGTCCAACCTGCCGGTGGCCGACTTCTCGGTGAATCCTTACGTGGGCTGTCTGCACGGCTGCAAGTATTGCTACGCCTCGTTCATGAAGCGTTTTACGAATCACCCGGAGCCGTGGGGCGAGTTCATCGACGTGAAGTACTGGCCGGAGATTAAGAATGCCAAGCGGTATGCGGGCAAGGAGGCCTTCTTCGGCTCCGTGACCGACTGCTATCAGCCGCACGAGGCGAAGTACAAGCGCACCCGCGCCCTGCTGGAGCAGTTGCAGGGCAGCGGCATCAGCGTGAGCATCGCCACGAAGTCTGACCTTGTGTTGCGTGACCTTGACCTCATCAAGACCTTTCCCCATGCCCGTGTGTCGTGGAGCATCAACACGCTTGACGAGTCGTTCCGCCGCGAGATGGACGTGGCCGTCAGCATCGAGCGCCGCCTGGATGCCATGCGCCAGTTCTACGAGGCTGGCGTAGAGACCACTTGTTTCATCTCTCCGATATTCCCCGGCATCACCGATGTCGAAGCCATCATCCGCAAGGCCAAGGACTGCTGTAACCTCGTTTGGCTGGAGAACCTGAATCTGCGTGGCGACTACAAAGGCAAGATTTTCGCGTGGATTCACGAGCATCACCCCGAACTGGACCAGCTCTACCATGACATCTACACGAAGAAAGACCGCTCCTACTGGATGCAGCTCGACATGCAGATGCGCGCCTTCTGCGAGACTGAGGGACTGCCTTACGTTCGCAACGACGACTCCGTGCGCTCCCGTCATGGCCAGCCGCCGGTGGTGGTGAACTATTTCTTCCACGAGGAGATCGTGAATAGGGGGAAATAAGAAGCATTCCATCATCGCAACTTATTTTCATCGACTTGCGAAAGCAGAAACGGCAGACGGTTTGATCTTTTTCTTTTCGTCGAAGACTGGTTTATCAATCAAAGGAAAAGGTGAGCGAGAGGGGAGGGAACAATGGTGATTGGTACTTCCTCAGAAAAAAGAGAAATTAAGATCCAGGAAACTTATATCAAGCAAGTTTAGGTTTATGTTTACCCATGTATAATACATGCATCTCTAAACTCAAAAAGTAAACTCAATCATTATGATTAGGGTTTACTTTAACTTATTATATATATAAGAACATCTAAACTTAAACCTAAACTTACAAGGTTGAAATCAGGCTCTTTTCTTTTGATTGAAATAATAAAGATTAGATTTCAATTTGACCTTGTTTTTGTTAAAAGAGACTTATTCTGCACGAAAAATAGGCAAAACGAGTCTGAATCCAAAGAATTTATTGTATATTTGCAAAGCAAATGAGCCAAATGGGCAGAATGAGCAAAATGTTATTGCAAGATCAAATCGTGCAATTTAGTGTAAAACTAAAAATTTGAAGATATGACATAAACAAGATAATTCTGCTTAAAATCACGCATAAAATGAGCAGAATGGGCAGAATGAGTCTAAAAAGAGATGCCAGTACTTTACGCTAACTCTGTAAGTAACTGATACTCAGTATCGTCTAGCCGCCGCGCAGGCAGCCGTTGAGGAATTAAACTAACTCTCAAATAATTTGCAAAGAGACCTGCCCAAATGACAGGTCTCTTTTTTTTACAAACGGAATTCACGATTGCCTTGCAGCATTGCGATACTCTCCTGGCGACATTCCTGTTTCGTGCTTGAAGAATTTGCAAAAGAACGAGGGATTAGCGAAGTTCAGATTCTCGGCAATTTGCCATATTGGCTGGTCGCTGTATTTCAGTTGCAGTTTAGCCTGCTGAATGATGTAACGATGAATCCACTGCTTGACAGTCTGGCCGCTCGCCTCGCGGATGACGGCGCCAAGATAATTGGGGGTCAGACAGAGACGGCCAGCATAGAAAGCGATGGAATGCTCGCAGGCGGCATGTTCGTTGACCAGGGTCGTGAAACGGTGCAGAATGTCTTCTTGCCGGCTGATAGGACGCCGGTTATGCTCTACTGTTTCTTTATTATTAATAGCGTGCAGTTCCGTCAAGAGGGCTGTTTGCAAAGCACGGACGGCGGATAGTGACAGGGGATTGCGCTTGACTGTGACCCATAATAGGTCAAGGTACTTGCCTGTTAGTTGCCAATCGTCATCATTCAAGTGAAAGACAGTACACTCCTTGAAAGCCGTCTCTTGAGGTAACTCACTAAACGAGAAGGTCTGGATGTTGAAGTCATCGTCGACTTCCTCTATCTCAAATATGGAACCTGCCGGAATGACGACAAGCATCCCAGCCTCCATATCATGCGATATCATATTGGCAGTGCTGCGAGCATGGCCGGAGATTACACGTATCACGCGACCATTGTCCACTATATATGGCTGACCTGTCTGAAGAAGTCGCAGGCCGAATTTCCGTGCATTCATTGCTATGAACAGGTCATTGCCTATGTATATATTGTTGTCGTCGTTGACAAAATTATCAACAATCTTCCGGGTCAGGTTTTCTATTGTTTTTGACATATTATTTCTGCTTTAGCTCTTTAAAAAGCTCACATTCGTTGTTTTTGAACATTTATTCCTTTAATATGATAACGTAAAATCACTGTTTTTATTGTAAATTTGCAACGCGATAAATATATAATTTACTTTGGTCCTATACATAAGAACAACGTCGTGTCGACAAACATCACACGAGAAGTTGGCAAACTACACACGTGAAGTTGGCAAACTACACACTAGTAGTTTTCGGACGACTAACGTATAAATATAATTTAATTAATATGAAGACAATATCTACGACCCTACTTTTGAGTTTCTTGCTACCGACATTTTGCCTTGCAGGACATACTGCCACGGATTTCGACATCCAATGGATTCAGGACCAACATGTAATTGGCGTGAACCGTGAAACTGGTCATGCCACACTCATCCCCTACTCTTCCAAAGCCGCTCTGCTGGCTGACGAGTATCACAAACGTCCGTGGGTAACTCCCACCAACGCCATGACGCTCGACCTGAATGGTAAGTGGCGGTTCCGCTATGTGCCCGGTTCCAACCAAGGCCCTGGAGCAAGCGAGTTCCAAGCTGAGGATTACAACGACGAACGCTGGCCTCTCATCACCGTGCCTATAAGCTGGGAGATGGCGGGCTACAGCAAACCCACCTACAACAACACTGGCTACCCCTTCAAGAACGAGCCACCACGTGCTATGGACGGCTATGAGGAGCATGGTGTCGTGGGCAACAATGCTACGGGATTCTACCGCCGCACCTTCGACCTGCCTTCCGATTGGACGGACAAGCGAGTGTTTATCCACTTCGACGGCGTCTATAGTTGTGCTGCAGTGTGGGTCAATGGCAAGTTCGTTGGCTATGGGCAGGGTGCAAACAACGATGCAGAATACGACATCACCTCAGCCGTGCGTCCCGGCAGGAACCAACTCTCCGTACGCGTCTATCGCTGGTGCGACGGTTCTTACCTCGAAGGGCAGGATATGTGGCGACTGAGCGGAATCCATCGAGATGTCTACCTCGTGGCCAAGCCTCAGACGTTTGTTCGCGACCACGTCATTACGGTTCTCAATCAGAGTGCTGATGGCAAAAGCGGTCGACTGAATGTAGCTCTTGACATCGACAATCGTGCAGGTCTGAAAGGCAGTCGTACCTACCGGCTTGAACTCCTTGATGCCGAGGGTAAGGTTGTTGCACAACAGGAACAGAAGGTGAAGCTTACGGAAGGGGGCATCAACCTTAATTTGACAACAGGATTGCTGAAAGACCTCAATGCCTGGAACACAGAGGAGCCTTACCTCTACGATGTCATCATCAGCCAGCTCAATGGCAAGCAGGAAGAAATGGTTTTCTGCACAAAGTATGGCTTCCGCAACATCCAACTCGTCAATACAGAAACAGACAAATACGTGACCGTCAACGGCAAGCGCATCTTCTTCAAAGGCACGAATATCCACGATGCCCATCCGCTCTATGGCCGTTACGTCGATGTGCCCACCATGCTTCGCGACGTCACCTTGATGAAGCAGGCCAACATCAATACCGTGCGCACCAGCCACTATCCTCGCCAGCCGAAGATGTATGCCATGTTCGATGCCTACGGCCTCTTCGTGATGGACGAAGCAGACCTTGAATGTCACGGCAACCAGAGCTTGACGCGCGACACGTCATGGACATCAGCTTTCGTGGATCGTGACGTTCGCATGGTGCTCCGCGACCGCAACCATCCGAGCGTCATCTTTTGGAGTCTCGGCAACGAGAATGGCGAGGGAAGCAACATGGATGCAGGCTATGCTGCCATCCGCAAGCTTGATTCGCGTCCCATCCATTGTCACGGCAACGAGAGCAGCAGCGACATGCACTCCGAAATGTACACAAGTGTCAACGGCACACATCAGAACCGCAACGGCTGGCATGGAAAACCTTTCTTCATCTGCGAATATGCTCACGCCATGGGACAGGCGGTTGGCAACCTCGTTGACTACTGGCAAGAGATTGAAAGCGGCAATGGCATCATCGGTGCTTGTGTATGGGATTGGGTGGATCAGTCTATCTACAACCCCATAAAGGTTATGACAGGCGACACCATCGATGCCCATGGCTTCCATGCCTGGACAGGCGGTTACGATTACGACACTTATGTCGACGACAACCCTGGCCGTTACAACGATAAGGCATTCCAGGGCAATTACCTCAACAACGGCATCGTCACCCCCGACCGCGCTTGGACTTCAAAGCTTACGGAGGTGAAGAAGGTCTATCAGTATGTAGAGATGATAATGAACAATGGACAGCTGACCCTAAAGAACAAGTACCCTACCATCAACCTTGGCGAACGCTTCTTTATCAAGGGAACGCTCGTATGCGATGGCCGTCCCACTCAGGACTTCCGTATTGATGACTATGACGTGCCAGCTGGCGAACAGGCGATAATCCCCCTACCCAAGCTGTCTCTCCAGGAAGAAGGAGCAGAGTACACACTTATTCTTTCCCTTTGCCTTCGTGAAGCTCTGACCTGGGCACCAGCCGATTATGCATTGGCCGACGAGCAGTTCGTCCTTCAGGAGCGCTCCCCGAAGCTGAAGCCCATTACTGCAACGGGCGAACTGACCATTGACGGTCGCAAGGTCAAAGGGAAGAACTTCAGCTTGGAGTTCGACGAGAATGGTCAGCTCTGCAGCTATATCTACGGGGGCCATCAACTCATCGCGCAGGCGCCCGAGTATAATGATTTCCGTCGCATCGACAACGATGCCGAGGGCAAGCAATACGAAAAGAACACCGACGATGGCGGCGACCACCATTACAATTATTCAGCTACAGGAATTGAGAGCCATGCCATCACCTCTCCCCTAACCCTGACAGACAGCCACGCCTCTCTCTCCATGAGCGCAAAAGGCTGGAAGACGAACTACGACGTCCTCTACACTATTTATCCTAACGGTGTTTTGGACATGAAGGTTACATTCGCCCCGCAGCGCCGCGGACTGCGACGTCTTGGAATGGGAATGCAGTTCGCCGAGGGTTTCGACCAAGTGGAATACTATGCCCGCGGGCCATGGTCAAACTACAAAGACCGTCAGACAGGCAGCTACCTCGGTCGCTACCAGACCTCTATCGACGACATGGTGGAGGAGAACATTCATCCACAGACATACGGCGACCACCAAGACCTGCGCGAACTCATCCTGTCTGGAACATCGCCCATCAGCCTCTGCATCCAGACCGAAGGTAGCGTGGCTTTCTCGTTGAGTCACTACAATGAATTGGAGTGGGACAACCGCATCCAGTACGAACGTCTGCACTGGGCTGACCTCGCATACTATCCGCAGACCTTTGCACACTTCGACCTCTGGCAACGCGGCATCGGCAACAACAGCTGTTTCTCAGATTCCTGTCTGCCCAAGTACGAAGTGCCATATCCCGGCAACAACCAGGGCAGCAGCCTCACCTATACCCTCCGCTTCATCCCTGAAATAAATTGATACCTGTATGTCCCCTCGGAACTACTTGCTCATGACATCATCATGGTTGTCTCTCATAGCAGCCACGGCTCAGCCACCAGCCTCACTCGTGCCCGCCACGCCCTCCGCGGCCCCCGACTATTACTGCACTTGGAACCTGCAGGGCTATGTGTGCAGCTATGGAGCCGGAGCCGGCAGCAACGACCTGCGACTGGAAATCAACGAGGACAACCTCTTCGGCGACAGGCTGGGCTACAAGGTCTGGGGACGCGAACAGCCCAAAAGCACTTTGACCAGTGGGCATCCTCAGGGCGAGGTGACATGGACCGTTCCTGCACGATATCAAGGATGGCTCCGTCATTATCCCATGCTCCGTGCCGACCTCACCTTTGTCATGGACGACTCGTGGGACATCCCGCGAGGACCCGGTCCGGACGGAGCCAGCAAACGTCCACACGGACGCAACTACGACAACGAACATTTGGCTACAATGACCGTCTCGCCCGACCGTTTCCCTTCGTTCAAAGGGAATAGTCTGCGACGGATGAAGCGTCTTGCAGGGGCTGTCAAGAAGCAGGGATGGCGAAGCCTCGGCGGTTGGGTCTGCGCACAGAACCCCATCTGCCTCACTCACGAATACACAGGCATGGAGAACACATACGAGAACTCTCTACGCTGGACGCCCGAACAAGAAAAACGATTCTGGAAACGTCGCCTTCGCGAAAGCCAGCGTGCAGGCTTCGACTACTGGAAAGTCGATTGGGGCAACAAGGACCGCGACGGGCTGTTCCGCCGACGTCTGAGCCAGTGGGGACGCGAAGTGGCTCCCGATGTCATCATCGAACATGCTTCCTTTCAGGACGGTGGTGTCCATCATCCCGACTTTATCACCTTCAGTCAAACCATTCGTTCCTACGACGTCAACAACCAAATAGCCCAGGCACAGACGCTCCAGCGCCTCTTCGACCTCGGCCAGCAGCCTGATGCCGAACTGGCGGGCTGGGGCATCATCAACTGCGAGGACGAAGCCTACATTGCCGTCGGCCTCGGCTGTGCCATCGGCGTCATGCGACATCCCTACGTCGGTGTACTCCCTAACGGGCAGCCCGACACCTACTTTGCCGACTGCGGTCCAGGCTCGCGCCAGCTGAAAAACCGGCTGAACGAGATTGTCCGCGCCGTACGATGGCATCGCATAGCACAGCCTTTCAGTCACAAACGCAGTCAGTGGAAGGCAGACAGCGAGACGCTGCAAGAAAATGGCGACGGCAAGACATGGGAGGCGCCGGCCCGCATGAGCCGCCGTCTGCCCTTGCCGGAAATCGAAGGAGAGGCTGCCACTGCTCCCGACCGTCCCTACCTTCTTGCTTCCCTCTATGACAATGAATGCACAGCCGTCAGCATCATCAATCGCAACATCAACGGCATCTACCAGCAGAAGCGGGTTCCGGTCAGCGTCCAACCATTGCGCTACGACCGCAAGGTAGGCATCTTCGGCTACCTGCAGTCGCTCACCCTCCGCTATCAGTGCGGTCTGCCTTCAGGCAAGTTCACCGTCTATGCCCAGGATCTCGCCTCCGACGATGCTCCCACAGCCGTTCCCTATACACTCACATCCGATGGTCGCGGTATCATCATCCAAGGCACAGACCTCGAAGCCCTTACAGAAGGACACAGTTATCCCTATAGCGAAGTAGTGCGGGAAGAGGGCAAAGACTACACAGACCTCAGTGACCCCGCCGTAGTGCTGTTGGTTATACCAGAAGAAAATAATATATCTACATGAAACATTCTTATCTCAAAACACTGACGCTCGGCCTGGTGTTTGCACTGGGCGTTACAGCACAGGCACAGCAGCCTTCAGGGACAAATGAAATGCTCCTTGATGCCGACACGCTGATGACGGCCGCCATGTCGAAGCTCTTCGACCAGAACGGCACAACGACGACCGATGCACAGCGGTACCAGTGGTCGGACAAATATGTGCGCGGCAATGCCAAAGGCAGCGGCAATACTACCATCTGGCCGCAAGGCTTCGGACTGGCTTCCCTCGCACAGGTAGCGATGGCTCTGGAGGGAACGGACCGGCAAGCCGCCTACAAGAATGCCGCCACACGCCTGGCTGCCAAGTTCTCGGGCTACATCACGACCATCAACGGCGTGCGCGGCTACTCCGTCTATGGCGGCACTCAGCACCGCTTCCTCGACGACAATGCCTGGGCCGCCCTCGGCATGCTCGATGCCTACGAAATGGAAAAACGCAGCACTTACCTCGCCGCTGCCAAGATGGTGGCGACCTACATGGTGAAGGCAGGCCGTCTGCTCGAGGAGAACCCGCCTGGAGGCGGAGGCATGTACTGGCAGGACTCGCCTGCCGACGACACGAACACCTACAAGACGAAGAACGTCGCCAACAACGGACCCGCCATCGTCATCTTCTGCCGACTCTTTGAGATAACGAACGACAGCACTTATCTTGACTACGCCAAGATGACCTACCAATGGCTCTACGACACACTGCTCGACAAGTCGTCGTGGGTCATGTGGGACAACATCAATGTCGAAACGAACGAAATCAATACATATCAGGCGCCCTACACGACTGGTGCCATGCTCCACGCGGCATCCCTGCTCTACAAGATAACCGGCGAGAGTGCCTACAAGAACCACGCCGACAAGCTGGCCGAAGCTGCCTTCAGCCGCTGGTTCGAGAAGTCGTATTCCGTACCGCTCGGCAGGACGATAACTATCGTCAAGACGGAAGGTAACACACACTCCGACGACATCGTCGTGCTGATGCGAGGCTTCGAGGCCTACGCAGCCGTCTCCGGCGACAAACACTACCTGACAGCCTTCTGGCAGTCGCTGCGACATATCTGGCAGACACGACGCGACGGCGAGACAGGCCTCATGAACTACAACTGGACGGGGACAGCCTCGCAGGACGAATGGACGTCCCTCGGGCAGACGGGCTATGTGGAGATGTACGCACGCCTGGCAAGAGCATACGCCGCCGGAATGCTGGAAGACGACGAGGCATCTGCGCCTGTGGTCATCGAAGCGGAGAACGCCACGAAGCAGGGCGGCGTGACCACCAGCACGGACAACCGTTGCTCGGGCGGCAAGTATGCCGGCTACGTCGGCAATGGGAACACTATCTCCTTCACCTTCAATGCAGAGAAGGAAGGCATCTACGAACTGACCACTTACTACATGACCGTTGGCGCACGGCGTCTGGAAGTCAGCATCAACGGCACCGACAGCTATGCCTTCAACTGCCCGAGCTCAGGCAGTTGGGACGGCGCAGGCATCGGCAACATCTCGGTGAAAGTAACTCTCGAGGCAGGCACGAACACCTTCGTCGTAGGCAACGCATCGGGCAACGCCCCCAACCTCGATAAGTTCGAGCTGATTTACGTCGGTCCGAAGAAAGAAGAGGAACCGCCCGTCGATATGAGCGACGCTTTGATGGCAGCCTCGCCCGGCGAAAACATAGAGGTCAGGGTAAAGGCCGACGACCAGGGACGCGCTTTCTATTCGGTGGAGCTGAACGGCACGCCCCTGATAGCTCCCTCCCGTCTCGGCATCGAAGGCCGGAGTCTCTTTGCCTCGGGCATGGTCGGCCATTCCGTCACGGTAGTCAACGATCCCTACGACCTCATGCATGGCAAGACGAGCCACGTCGAGAACCGCTACACCGAACTGCGGACCACCTTCCAAGGGGAAACGGAGGCCGACACGCTCACCGTCTGCTTCCGCATCTACGACGATGCTGTCGCCCTGCGCTACGAAATGGCAAAAGGCTCGCTGAGGCGCTTCGAAAGCGAGCGAACAGAGTTCAACTTCGCCTCCTTCCAGCAGGCTCTCGCCCTGGAATACCACAAGAGCTACGAGTGGTACTATTACCTGCATCCCTGGGACGAGCTCGTTTCGTCGCCCGGAAACAAGAACGGCTATTGTGAGCCGATGCTGGTGCAGACAGCAGGAGACACTTACGCCCTGCTCACCGAGGCCTGCCACACAGGTCAGCACGCAGGCAGCAAAATTGTCCAAGGCAATAAGGCGGGCAGTCTTCGCATGGAGCTTGTGGCAACCAACGACGCAGACACCGTCTCCACCATCACCTATCCCTTCGCCTCTGCATGGCGGACAGTCGTCGTCGGCAGCCTTGCGGACATCGTGGAGAGCACTGCCGTGCAGAGCCTCAACCCCGCCCCGAGCGGCGACTTCAGCTGGGTGAAGCCCGGCCGGGTGGCTTGGAACTGGGCCGGAGAGGACAGGAAGAACACCGGAAGCATCGAGGTGGCGAAGCGATATGTCGACATGGCAGAGCACCTCGGCTGGGAGTATGTCCTTATCGACGAAGGATGGGAAGGCAACATCAACCTCACCACTTTTGTCCGCTACGCACGCCAGCACGGTGTGGACGTCATTGTCTGGTACCACAACAACCAGTTCTCCGAGACCTATTCCGAATGTCTCACCAAGCTCCGCACCCTTGCGAATCAGGGCGTGAAGGGCGTGAAGATAGACTTCTTCGAGGACGACAGACAGCGCACCATCACAAAGTATCAGACCATACTGCGTGCTGCCAAGACCGCCAAGCTGATGGTCGATTTCCACGGCAGCACACGTCCCACGGGATGGGAACGCACCTATCCGAACCTCATGTCGATGGAAGCCGTGCTGGGCGGCGAGATGCTGCTCGACCAGCCCCACATGAACCAGGCCGACCACGCCGCCAACCTCGTGCTGACCCGCAATGCCATCGGCCCGATGGACTTCACCCCGACGAAGCTGGCACAGCGCACAGGCTCGCTCAAGACCAATTCCAATACTGGCGAGAACCCCTTCACGACGTGGAGCTACCAGTTGGCTCTTTGGACACTCTTCGAGAGCGGTTTTCAATGTCTCATCGACTGTCCGGACAACGTCATTGACAGTCCCTTCGAGCCCGTCCTGCGGCAAGTGCCTGCGGCCTGGGACGAGACGCGTTGCATCGAAGCCGTCCCCGCGAAGTACGCCACGCTGGCCCGCCGAAGCGGCGAGGACTGGTTCGTCGCCACGGTAAGCAAGGCTGCCCGCACGGTACGTTTCAAGCTCGACTTCCTCGAACCCGGCAAGCAATACACCGCCTACATCTACCGCGACGGCACCTGCACCTTCGACATCGCCTTCCAGAAGCGTACCGTCATGTCGGCCTCTACGCTCAGCCTCGCGGTCAAGGCCAACGGCGGCGCCACCGTCATCATCACCACCGACGAGAACCGCCCCTGCCTCCGTGCCACCAACTATGAGGCCGAGACAGCCACGGGCGGCGTCCGTCAGACCAACGCCATCTGCTCCGGCGGAGCCAACAAGGGCAAGATAGAGAACAAGAGTCTGAAGTTCAGCCGCATCAAAGTAGATGGCGATGGCGAGTATGCCGTGACGCTCTACTACATGCTGCCCGAGGAGGAACGCCGCGCCTACATACAAGTGGGCGACGACGGCGACAAGGTCTACTACGACTTCCATACGCGCGACGACTACGACCGCTCCAAGGGTCTCACGATGGGCATGAAGACCATCTACGTCCAGCTCAAGGAAGGTACCAACATCCTCTACTACGGACAGGAAGACGGCACAGCACCCGACCTCGACAAGATAACCGTTGCGCCCACCCAGGAGACGCAGGACATCATCGACGGCATCCGTCAGCCCGAGCTGGCAGACACGACCGTCGGACAAGCGTTGCGGCTTGAAGGCGACTGCATCGTCTGCTCCACCTTCGAGGGCGGTACGCTCTCCCTCTACGACCTGAGCGGCCGTCTGCTGCAGCGCACACCCGTCCAGGCAGGCAAGGCAAGAGTAAAGCTTCTCCCCCTAAAGGAGACCGGAGGGGCTGTCATCATCAGCCTTAGCACAGGAAGTCGTGCCTTCGCCCGAAAGGTCTTGCTGCCTTGATGCCGTCAAATTAACATTAAAAATCCATCCATTATCTCTGCCGTCAAACTCTTTGAAATAGACCTATAATGATGAAGTACCGAGTCATTATCTTTACATTGCTGCTTTCTTTCGGTTTCCTTCTGCTTCGTGCCGAGGGCCTTGTGCAACTCTTGCCGAACCAATGGGAGTTTGAGAAGCAAACCGATGGACAAGGCTTCTCCGTTTGCTTCACGTTCTGTCCTGCTGTTGACACCCAGCTTTTGGAAGTGCCCGGAGTATTGACAGTTGGTATCGTCGATGGCCGGCGTCCAGGAGACGATTACGGCCAAAACTATGCAGTCTTTCCTCTGGCAGACGGCTCCGTACCCGTTCTCGAAGCGGTACTCAGCTTTAGGCTACCAACAAAGGGTCATCCCGTCCAGAAGATGCGTGTGGGTGTTCCGCTTTCACGCCTTTCTCAGCCTTGGAGCAAGCATCGGGCAGTACTGAGCTTCACGGGAGCACGCTTGACACTCTACGTTGACGGCCAGCTGATGGACAACGATTTCCCCTTCGGTGAGCCTTCAGGGATGATAGATAAAAAGGCTCTCATTGTCAATAAAAAGGCTGTGGGCAAATGGAGCCTTGTACAACCTGCGCTGAAAGCAAAAAGGAAGAATAGCCTCCCCCGCCCCCTTCAAAGGAGGGGAGGTTATTCTTCTCCTCTTCAGTACTTCACTCCCGAAGGTCACAACGCTTGGGTAGGCGACGTGGCGGCTATTCATCATAACGGACGTTACCATCTGTTCTATCTCTTCGACCGCCGAGGCCATCGCAGCAAGTTCGGACGTGGCGGTCATTACATCGAGCACCTTTCCACCGCCGACTTCCTGCATTGGACGGAGCATGAGGCAGCCGTGCCTATCGACGAGCAATGGGAGACGATAGGCACTGGCACACCATTCGTACTTCACGACTCGCTCTTTCTAAGCTACGGGATGCACACCTCGCGTCTTTTCCCGAACGAAGCGACTGCCACACCGATGCAATGGGATTCCATCCGTGCGTTGGGACATAGCGTAGCACTACCCTTCACAGAACTCTCTGGTCGCATCCCTTCAGGAGCCTCCTACAGCAGCACGGATGCCGACGGCAACCAATTCCGCAAATCGCGCATCCTCATTCATCCCGCCGAGAATCCCACTATATACACCAACGATGAGGGGCAATTGATGATGCTGGCCAATTATGGTGCACGAGGCACTTGGACATCCGACCGTCTGAATGGCGGTTGGCGCCAAGTCAGCGAAGACTTCCCGCCAGGCGGCGACTGCACCTTCATCTTCCGATGGGGCGATTTCGATTATATCGTCGGTGGTTTTACCCACATGTGGACGAAGCATGCCAATGCTCACATTGAAGCGTATCAGGATATGGTCAGTCAAGGACTGGATTTCTACGACGGGCTTAGCGTTCCCAGCATTACGCCGCTGCCCGACGGACGCTATGTCATGGCAGGATGGGTGGAAATCAACCGGCATTGGGGCGGCCCACTTGTGATTCGCGAACTGCTGCAAGATGCCGATGGACGTCTTGGCTCACGTTTCATGCAAGAACTGATGCCGGAAGCTTCTGGGCAGAAACAACTTCTATGCCAGACAATCAATGACGGAGAATCTTGGGATGGAACATGTAGCGAAACCTCGTTCCTGCTCACCTGTGATGTCCTGCCAGAAAGAGATGGCAGAGTTGTCATTAACCTAAAGGATGACAGTGGGCGCACTTGTCCTTGGACGTTGGATTTAAGCGAGGCCACCGCTCGCTTCAGCGAAGGGCGTAGCCTGCGACAAGGCGGTGAGCCACAACATGCCACCGACTATGCCATAGAGCGTCTGCGTGGCATCGATTCGCCCTTCCCACTTCGCATCATTGTAAAGGGCGACCCCAAATTGGGCGGTTCCCTTGTGGACGTGGAGATAGCAGGCCGACGCACCATGATTAGCCACCGCAGCGGACTCTATGTCCATCGTATGACTGTCGGGGCCGAGCATACAACCATCTCAAACCTCTGCCTTACACCACTCTAACCCCTTACCTTTAACCCCCTAAATGAAAGTATGAAAAAAAGTAATAAACTGGCTCTATGAGAACTGGATGAAAGGCACACCGTTTCTCGCACTCTACACATTCATCCTTATCTGGATTTATGTCCGAGGTAATGACTATGCCCTCTATCTAATCTGGCTGCAGTGCCCAGCCTATTGGTTTCACGAGTTCGAAGAGTACGTCTGTCCCGGTGGATTCCTTAGCTTCTTCAACCAAGGACCGCTCGGCTCAATACGTCCCGACAAGCCACTCACCAAGGCCGGCTCGTTCTGGATCAACATTCCGCTGATGTACATGTTGCTGCCGCTATCCAGCGTGCTGTCTCACCATTTCGGCATCGATTGGGGTTTCTGGACAGCCTACTATTCCACGTTGAATGCCTCTGCCCACGTTGTGATGTTCTTTATCTTCGGACGGAAGTATAATCCAGGTCTCGTAGCCTCTATTCTGGTCAATATTCCATTGGGCATCTACACCATCTGGTATTTCCTCTCCAACAACCTCGTCACGACCGAAGTGAACATCCTGAGCATCATCGTCGGCATCATTGCCCAAGCTTCCATGATGATTTACGGCTTCGCCTATCTGGTGCCGACATCAAAGCGAGAAGGGTATCACAAGAGTTGCAAACAATAATAAATATAAGTTATGAAAAATTTTCTTCTTATAGCATTAATAACGCTTTCTTCGCTGGCCTCGGCCATTCCACCTCATGCACCCAACCGAGGCCTTGACCACTTCGACTTCTTCTATGCTGGTGAGAGCACAAAACACAGGATGTATATCGTTCGCGACGGGCGCATTGCCTGGAGCTACTTCGACCCCGAAGGGCGCGGTGAGATTAGCGACGCCGTGCTGCTCAGCGACGGCCATATCCTCATGGCTCACCAGCACGGCATCCGTGAGGTGGTGCCCACGCCCGGCACTGCCGACGACTACACCGTGGCTTGGCAGATGGATACGCCGAAAGGCTATGAGATCCACAGCATCCAGCCCATCGGGCAGGACAAGATTGTCTACATCCAATGCGGCGACCCCCTCACCTGCGTCGTCCGCGAGATTCCCAGCCTGAAGCTCATCCGTGAGTTCAAGCTGCCGATGCGCGACGGCGGCTCGCACGGCCAGATGCGCTGCTTCCGCCTCACCCGCAAGGGCACGCTGCTGCTGGCTTCCATGCAGTACGGCGCCATCATCGAGTTCGACAGCTATGGCAAAGAGCTGCGCCGCCTGGACCTGCCCGGCGCTTGGGGCGTGGAGGATTTGAAGAACGGCAATATCCTCGGCTGCTCCAATCGTGGCTTTGCGCGCGAGTATGATAAAAAAGGTCGTGTCGTCTGGGAGTACGACTGGTCGAAGAATCCGGCCTACAAGGACATCAGCACCCAAAAAGCCCACCGCCTGCCTAATGGCAACACCCTGATGAACAACTGGTTCAACGAGTGGAGCCCACAGCGCATCGACCCCGAGCACCCCGACGTGCAAGCCATCGAAGTGACCCCCGACGGCCGCATCGTATGGGAACTCAGCTCCTGGTTCCCGCCCGCCGACCTCGGGCCTTCCACCACCATCCAACCCCTCGACGAACCTGTCAATAGAAACAAAATGCGCTTCGGCGATATTAAACCATAGATGAATCTCCTAATCATTTCTAACAAACAATATGGAAAAGTACATAGCTGATTCTCTGCGCTACGAGAATGGGATGCAATATGAACGCTGCGGCCAGTCGGGTGTCTTGCTGCCAAAGGTTAGTCTCGGCTTCTGGCATAACTTCGGCGGCATTGACCCCTATGAGCGAAGCCGAGAGATAACACATTATGCCTTCGACCACGGCATCACGCACTTCGACCTTGCAAACAATTACGGCCCTCCCTACGGCTCAGCTGAGGAGACATTCGGCCGTTTGATGGACGACGACTTCCGTCCCTATCGCGATGAGCTCTTCATCTCGACCAAAGCGGGCTACGACATGTGGCCGGGGCCATACGGCAACTGGGGCTCGCGCAAGCACCTGATGGCAAGCCTCGACCAAAGCCTCAGACGTATGCACTTGGACTACGTTGACCTCTTCTACAGCCACCGCTACGACCTTGATACGCCGCTCGACGAGACGTTGCAGGCGCTTGTCGATGTCGTCAGGGCAGGCAAGGCACTTTATGTCGGCATCTCCCGCTGGCCGTTAGAAGCCACACGCACAGCCTTCCAATACCTTCGTGAGCGCGACGTGCCCTGCCTCATATATCAGGGCAAACTCAACATGCTCAATCGCGAGCCTATGGAAGAAGGCATCCTCGACCTGTGCCGCGAGTCGGGAGTCGGCTTCATCTCCTTCTCCCCTCTAGCTCAGGGCTTGCTCACCGACCGCTATTTGAGCGGCATTCCTGAGGATTCTAGAATGTCGAAGGGCAAGTTCCTGCGACCGGATATGCTAACTGAGGCGTTGCTGAAGCAACTGAGAGTCTGGAATGCAGATGCCGAGGCCCGTGGCGAGACGCTTGCCGAGATGGCTCTCCGATGGATTCTGGAGCAGCGAGGAGTCACCAGCGTGCTTGTCGGAGCCAGTTCGACAGCTCAGCTCCAAAAGAACCTGAAATGTGTAAGCACTAAAATGTAATAAATCATGAACCACAAGACATTTATGGCGTTGACGTTGGCATTGACCTTGACGGTTTTATTAAGCCAAAGCTGTGCCACTCAGCAAAAGTCAGCTTTTACTACTAAGCGAGAAATCATGACACAGTTGCTCGACGGAAATACGTTCAAGAACTATGTGCCCACAGTGTTCTTCATGCACTTCCCAGCCGGAACGGGGCGCGATGCAGTCTTTTATCATGTTCGCCACCTGAACCGTACGGGAGTGGACTTGCTGAAGATACAGTTTGAACAGCATCAGCCTAACTTCCAACCCGAGAAGGCAGAGGATTGGCAACGCATTCAGCCGCTGCCCCGAGATTTCTACGCGCCCACCGTGGAAGTGGTAAAAGAGGTCTTCGACATTGTTGGCCAAGAGACTATGGTGCTGCCTACTGTCTATTCCGCCTTCCAGACCCTTCGCATGCAAATCGGCATCCCGGCGGTCATCCGTTGGGCTAAGGAGAATCCCGAACAGGTACTTCGTGCTTTACGAATCTATAACGATGCCCTGCTGGGTTACGTGAGAGATTGCAAGGCACTGGGCATAGATGGTTTCTTCATGCCCACTCAAGGCGGCGAGAACATCTACAACGAAGTGCCCAACTTCTTTGAGCGGTTCGTCCGTCCGTTCGACATGGAACTGATGAAAGAATGTACTACCGGCACACATTGCAACATCCTGCACATCTGCGACTGGGAAGGTCCTTACGATTCGCTCGACCGTTTTATTAGCTATCCCGGAGAGATAGTGAACACCCCGAACGTCGTGGCTGGGAAGACGTACACGCCCAGAGATGCCGCACGTCAGTTCAACCGCATCGTCCTGGGCGGATTGGAGCGTAAGGGTATCATCAACAAGGGAACGCCAGAGGAAGTGACAGCCGAGGTACAGAGACTTATGGAGAACCGCCCCCACCACTATATCCTGGGAGCCGAATGCACGATAGACAACAGAACCAGCATCGACAATATCCGTGCTGCTGTAAGTGTTGCACATGGCAAGTAATCATCACCAAACCGTAATACAATCATGAAAAGACTATATGCTGCCCTCTTGTCTTGCATCTCATTGTTGCCCGTTCATGCCTTTGGGGAAGCGCTTTCGTTCCCAGAAATCACCCGCTGGGCTGATGGCATGGACCTAGCACTTATCACAAATTTCTGGGGAGCCAGTTTCAAAGAGAATCCAGACCGATACTTTTTCAATAAAATGAGTCAGCAGGCCGATATGGGAACGGGTGACTATTGGTCACAGGCTCATGCCATCGATGTAATTACTGATGCCTATTTGCGCACGAAGGACAAGAACTACTACCAGATGTACGACCTATGGTGGCAAGGCATGCCCCGTTTCAATCCCAATGCCCGTCAGGGTAGGATGAAAGGCGACCCCTGGTGGAATGTTTACGTGGACGATATGGAGTGGCACTGCCTGGCACTCATACGTATCTACGAAGCCACGGGCGAGACACGCTATCTCAACAAGGCTCGCCAGATATACGGCGACTGGATATGGCCACAGTGGGGACCAGAGGACGAAGCGCCTTGGTATGGCGGTATTACATGGAAGACCGATGTGGCCAAATCCAAGAATGCCTGCTCCAATGGACCTGCAGCTATCATTGCCGCACGCTTGGCACAATTCGCATCCGTTGATGTTTCGAACGACAAGAACAAGTCGGCTGCTGAGTATCAGAATGAGGCCTGGAAAATCTATCAATGGGAACGAAAATATCTTTGGGACTCTGAGACAGGTGCCATCTTTGACAATATAAATCAAGAAGGAAGGATTGGACGCTTTAGCCTGAGTTACAATCAGGGCACGTTCATCGGAGCTGCTGTGGAACTCTTTCGCTTGACAAAAGACCACTCACTTTTGGACGATGCCATAACGACAGCGCGTTACACAACAGGACCTATGAGCCAACGCAACCACGGAGTACTGCCCGATGCTACCGGTGGCGACGGGGGGCTCTTCCACGGCATCTTTTTCCGCTATCTTGCCAATCTGATTGTCCTGCCTGAGTTGGACGATAGTGTGCGACAAGAACTGACCGACTATCTGCTGAACAGCGCATCTGTGCTTACCCGCCAGGGACTGAATCCCCAAACGATGCTCTACGGCGGACGCTGGCGCCAGCCACAGCCGGCCAGCGAGCCGTCTGCGCTAAATCCGCACGTCACGGGCTGCACGCTGCTGGAAGCTGCTTGCAAAATCTTGGCAGCTACACAACAACCAAAGGCACTGACCGAGCTATTGCCTCTTTTCACAGCAGAGAATGTTCCAGAGGTAGGCCCGGAAGAAGAAACAGACATGGGCGGACCGTTCGACTGGATAGCCGACAAAGCTACACAAAACCCCAATTGGCCAGGTGATGGTCTCAACCGCTATCCGATGCTCTACATCGGCGAAGGTTACAATCGCATATTCCTCATAAACGATGGTAAAATCATCTGGAAATATGATACCGGCCCAGGTTGGGAACTCGATGACCTATGGATGCTTAAGAACGGTGATATCCTCTTCACCCGCATGAGTTGGTGCGGCAAAGTGACACCCGACAAACGTCTCACCTGGAGATACGACTGCCGCCAGGGCGAGGAAATCCACAGCATCCAGCCGATTGGCGACCAAGAGGCCATCATGCTTGTCAATGCATTGACCCGTCAGTGTTTGAACAGACGTCTGGACAATATCGATTGGGTCAAACGAGAGATTGTTGCTTGGGAAACTACCCAGAATAATGCAAGGCGCAAAATCAAATGGCAGTTTACAACTGATGATGCCAGAACCAAGCTCGTGTCGCTGTATCCAATTGTGAAAGAAATTTAAATACAAGTCATTGAGACGCTACACTAGGTATGAATAAGATACATTGTTTGGGAATTGCTGTGCTGTCCCTAACCATGACAATAGCCTCTGTCGATGGAAGCGCACAGTCTACGTATGTCGCCTCTCCTGACAATAACGTACAAAGCAGGAACTACACGAACGGTCGGAATCCACTGCGCCAACCCTTTATGATGAAACTTCCCGTTGGAAGCATCAAACCCGGAGGATGGGTGAAACGTTATCTGGAACTGCAGCGCGATGGACTGACAGGTCATCTGGGCGAGATTTCCGCTTGGTTGGATAAGAAGAACAATGCCTGGCTCGTAGAGGGTGCCCACCACGGATGGGAAGAGGCTCCTTATTGGCTGAAGGGCTACATCTCGCTGGCCTACACGCTGGGCAATCAGGAAATGATCAGCGAGGCCCACACATGGATAGAAGGTGTGCTAAAACGTCAACGTGAAGACGGCTTCTTCGGTCCGGCAAACTTCGACAACGGCAAGCCCGAGGTCTGGGCGCAGATGCTGATGCTCGAGATTCTTATTACTTATTATGAATATACACACGACCAGCGCGCCATAGACCTTATGACACGCTACTTCCGATGGGAGATGACCGTGCCCGACAGCGACTTCCTTAAGAGTTACTGGGAGAACAGCCGTGGGGGTGATAACCTACACTGCGTCTTGTGGCTCTACAACCAGACGGGTGAAGCGTGGCTGCTCGACCTGGCACACAAGATTCACCGCTGCACGGCCAATTGGTGCCAGTCGACCACGTTGCCCAACTGGCACAACGTGAACGTGGCCCAGTGCTTTCGCGAACCTGCTACCTACTGGATGCTGACTGGCGAGGACAAATACCTGCGTGCCACCTACAACGACCAGCATCTCGTGCGTCGTATCTTCGGACAAATGCCAGGCGGCATGTTTGCCAGTGACGAGAACTGCCGGTTGGGATATGTAGATCCCCGACAGGCGGTGGAGACCTGCGGCATGGTGGAGCAGATGGCCAGCGACGAGATTCTACTGCGCTTCACAGGCGACCCCTACTGGGCTGAAAACTGTGAGGATGTGGCTTTCAACTCGCTGCCTGCCGCTGTCACTGCCGACTTCCGTGCCCTGCGCTACCTGACGGCGCCCAACATGGTGCAGAGTGACACTCACAATCACAATCCCGGCATCGACAACCGAGGAACCTTCCTTGCCATGAATCCTTTCAGCAGTCGCTGCTGCCAGCACAACCATGCACAGGGTTGGCCCTACTATGCCGAACACCTTGTGTTAGCAACGCCCGATAATGGCGCAGCCATCGCTCTCTATGCCGACTGCTCGGCCGATATGAAGGTGGCCGACGGCAAGCAGATACGTCTGATTGAAGAGACACTCTATCCCTTTGACGAGACCATCAACATCCGTGTTGAGATGAAAGGTCGGGGGCGTTTTCCGCTCTATTTGCGCGTGCCTGCCTGGGCGGAGGACGAGACGCTGAGCATCAACGGCAAGACAGTCCTAACAAGTGGTCAGCGTAACAACTATATCCGCATAGACCGTGAATGGAAAAACGGCGACTGCGTAACGCTCCGACTACCCATGCGGTTCACAGTGCGCCAATGGTCGCTCAACAAAAACAGTGTCAGCGTGAACTACGGTCCGGTTTCGCTATCGCTGAAAATAAAGGAACGCTATGTGCAACGAAACAGCAAGGAGGTGGCCTACGAAGACTCGCAATGGCAGGAAGGCGCCGATGCCTCGCAATGGTTCACAAGCGAAATATTTGCCGACAGTCCTTGGAACTATGCGCTCTACATGCCAGATGGACAGCCAGACCTGCAGATGGTACGTCGTTCGTGGCCCAAGGACAACTTTCCCTTTGCCCTTGATAGTGTCCCCTTTGAGGTGAAGGCCAAGGGTCGTCGCGTACCTTCATGGACGATGGACGAGTATGAACTCTGTGGTGTGCTGCCCGACGAGGATGCACCACGGGCAGACCTTCTCGAAGAAATCACATTGGTGCCGATGGGTGCTGCCCGCTTGCGCATCAGTGCATTCCCAGTGACTAATGAATAAATCCAAATACACTACAATGAAGAAACATTTTTTCCCCCTTCTGGCATTCACTGCCAGTATTGCTCTTTCCGCACAGGCTAAGGCTGACTATGCCGATTACGTCAACACGCTTATTGGTACCGATTCCAACTACGAACTGTCTACTGGCAATACCTATCCCGCCACTGCCATGCCTTGGGGCATGAACTTCTGGACACCCCAGACAGGTCACATGGGCGATGGTTGGGTCTACAGCTACTCGGCTAACCGCATACGCGGCTTTAAGCAGACCCACCAGCCAAGTCCGTGGATGAACGACTACGGTCAGTTTGCCCTGATGCCCACCACAGGAGCCCCCGTATTCCGTGAAGACGACCGCGCCAGTTTCTTCAACCACAAGGCTGAGACGGCCCGTCCCTATTATTATCAGGTCTATCTGGCCGACTATGACATCAACACCGAGTTGGTGCCCACGGAGCGTGCCGCCATGTTCCGCTTCACGTTCCCCAAGAACAGCCAGTCGTGCGTGGTCGTTGATGCACTGGACCGAGGCTCATCGGTGACTATCATACCAGCCGAGCGAAAGATAGTAGGCTATTCCACGAAGAACAGCGGCGGTGTGCCTGGCAACTTCAAGAATTACTTTGTCATCGTCTTCGACAAGTCCTTCACTTACACTGCCGCCGTGCCCAACGGTGACATACGCATTGCTGATCTTGAGGCCACGGGCGACCACGCTGGTGCTATCATCGGCTTCAGCACAAAGAAGGGCGAGCAGGTTCATGCCCGTGTGGCCTCGTCGTTCATCAGTCAGGAACAGGCCGAGTTGAACTTAAAGGAACTGGGGACCATGAACTTTGACGAGCTGAAGCAGCAGGGGCGTGCGCGCTGGAACGAGGTGCTTGGACGCATTGAGGTGGAGTCAAGCGACATCAATGACCTGCGCACTTTCTACAGCTGTCTGTATCGCAGCACCCTCTTCCCCCGCATGTTCTATGAGAAGGATGCCCGGGGCAACATCGTGCACTACAGTCCCCATACGGGCGAGGTGCTGCCCGGTTATATGTTTACCGATACGGGCTTCTGGGACTCTTTCCGTGGGCTGATGCCGCTGGTCAATCTGGTCTATCCTGAGATGAGCGCACAGATGGAAGAAGGCTTCTACAATTCGTATAAGGAGAGCGGCTTCTATCCGGAGTGGGCTACCCCCGGCCACCGCGACTGCATGGTGGGCAACAACTCTGCTTCGGTCGTAGCCGATGCCTATGTGAAAGGCATTATCAAAAAAGATGCCGAGGCCATTTTCGATGCCCTAATTAAGGATGCTAATGCCGTTCACCCCACAGTGGGCTCGTCGGGCCGTACCGCCTACAAAGAGTACAACCAGCTGGGCTATGTGCCCTCTGACGTGGTGGGTCAGAGCGTATCGCGCACACTGGAGTATGCCTACGACGATTGGTGCATCTACCAGATGGGCAAACAGCTGGGACGCCCCGACAGCGAGACCGACATCTACAAGCAGCGCTGTCAGAACTACAAGAATGTGTTCCATCCCAAATACGGCATGATGAGCGGACGCGATTCAAGGGGAAACTTCCCAGATGACTTCAAACCCGATGCCTGGTGGGGGCCGTTCACCGAGGGTAACAGTTGGCACTGGACGTGGTGCGTGTTCCACGACATACGTGGTCTCATCTCGCTGATGGGCGGCGACCAAGCCTTTGTCGGCAAGCTCGATGCCGTGTTCCAGGAGCCCCCGACGTTTGGCGGAAATGTCGATACCCGTAAGCAACTCATCCACGAGATGCGCGAGATGCAGGTGGTCAATATGGGGCAGTACGCCCACGGCAACCAGCCCATCCAGCACATGATCTACCTCTACAACTATGCCGGGCAGCCTTGGAAGACCCAGTACTGGGTACGCGAGGCCATGCGGCGGCTCTACTACCCCACGCCCGACGGTTACTGCGGTGACGAGGACAACGGCCAGACCTCAGCCTGGTACATTATGTCGGCTCTGGGGTTCTACTCTGTCTGTCCTGCCACCGACCAGTATGTGCTTGGTGCTCCGCTCTATAAAAAAGCCAAAATACATCTGGCCAACGGTAAAACCATTGAACTGTCTGCCCCTGGAAACAGCAATGAAAACCGCTACATCGAATCGCTCAGCATCAACGGCAAGGCATACGACAAAAACTATGTGACCCACGAGCAACTGCTGCGTGGTGCCCGTCTGCAATACCAAATGAGCAGCAAGCCCAATACGCGCCGTGGCACCCGGCCTGACGCCTACCCATACTCTTTCTCAGACAACAACGAGTAGCAGTCGACGAATATACCGATAATAAACGTCATCCCTCCGTCTTTCAAGAGGAAGTCATCAAATTTTCCAATTATAAGTTGGTTTCAGACGATTATTTTGAAAAAACGTCGCAAATTATGCGTTATTTAGTCGTTTTATTTGGCTATTCGACATTAATTTAGTATCTTTGCCGCAGAATTTGCGACGTTACAAATATTATTTTGTCACACAAAGTACGAATGCATTATGTATATACATGAAAGAGACAATTGGACGGACTTCCGTTGGGACACGTCCCAGGTATCACTCCTTCAGGAGAAAGTATTCCGTAAGCAGGGGTTGCTTTATGGCAGGTTGAGTTCGTTGGGCTTTGACAGCAAACTCCGTGCAATGGCAGAGAACCTGACATACGACGTGGTGTATTCTTCGGAAATAGAAGGCATACGGCTGAATGTGGATCAGGTTCGTTCTTCCATTGCCCGGAAGCTTGGGATTGAGAACGTGAAATACACCGCGCCATCACATTACGTCGATTCTGTTGTTGGTGTAATGCTTGAAGCGGTACAGCACTATGACATGACCCTCAGTAAAGAGAAACTGTGTGCGTGGCAAGCTGCATTTTTTCCTTCAGGCTATAGTGAAGGCAGCCAGATAGAAATAGGTCAGTACCGCACAAACGAGGAACATATTGTCAGCGGAATGTTTGGACGCGAGAAAATCCACTATATTGCTCCTTCTCCAGACCGTGTTGAAGAGGAGATGGAAAAGTTCCTCTACTGGTTTGATGGAGAGGAGCCGGTAAGTAGTGTTATTCGATCTGCCATTGCCCATTTCTGGTTTGTGAGCATTCATCCCTTCGAGGATGGCAATGGCCGGTTGGCCCGCATCCTTTCAGACATGCTTCTGGCTCGTGGAGAGAAGAGCGAGTTCCGTTTCTATAATGTCTCATCACAGATTAACAAGGACAAGAATCACTACTACGAGATTCTTGAACGTATCCAGCATGGCGATGGCGACATTACGGAGTGGTTGGTGTGGTACATGCAGAAATTGGTTGATGCACTTGACGAGGCAGACACCATCGTCACCACAATCCTGAATAAGAGCTTCTTCTGGCAGAAGGCATCGGCAGTACCAATGACCGAACGTCAGACCCAGATGCTCAATCTCTTTCTTGACGGCTACGAGGCAAAGATAACATCCAAGACATGGGCAACATTGGCGAAATGTTCGAAGGACACCGCCATACGTGACATACAGGATCTTGTCGATAAGAACATCCTGATAGAGGACATTCCAGGAGCCAAGCGCCCAAGTTACTCCATCGTCTATGATGCAGAGGACTTGACACAATTCTTCACCAATATAAGCATCACAGAGGAGAATGGCATTCAATATCTCAATGCCTTGTATAAAGGGAAGAAACCTATATGCGAAAGAATTCTAAGGCTTGATGCAGACCGCTACCAAAAAGGCGAACTACCATTATCCAATCTGCTCAGTAAATACTGCTCGTATATCGTTGCAAGCAATAGAGAATAGCAAGATAAAAAATAAAAATCGGAATTAGATTGTATCAAAAATAAGTTTTTTTGATTTTTTTGGCAAATTATTTGGAAGATTGGAAGTAAAAGCTGTACCTTTGCAGCCGAAATGAAAGAAATCATGCGTCGTCTGCACCATAGCCACCATCACCACCGTATCTCCTGATAGGGTAAGTGCTGCGTATGGTCTGATGAACAAACAAACTATAGAAGGGACTTACCATGACGGTAAGCCCTTTTTTATAATATAGGTTTTTATAATATAGGTCAACAAGTAAGAAAAAAGAATATGATACGAATTGCTATCCAGTCCAAAGGACGACTGAACGAACAGAGTGTGGAACTGCTGAAGGACGCAGGAGTCTCCATCGACGAACAGAAACGAAAATTTCTGGGCCGTGCTGCCAACTACCCGCTTGAAGTGCTCTATCTGCGCGACGACGACATCCCCGAGGTGGTTGCCGATGGCTCGTCGGATATCGGTATCGTTGGACTTAACGAAGTGTCTGAGACGGGCGCCGACGTGGACATCGTCCGTCGCCTTGGCTTTGGGCGCTGCCGCATCTCGCTGGCTGTGCCCAAGAGCGTTGATTACGCTTCGCCCGACTGGTTTCAGGGGAAGACAATCGCCACCTCCTACCCGAACATTCTTCGGCGTTTTCTGGACGAGAAAGGCATCAAGGCATCCGTCCGCGTCATCAAGGGTTCGGTAGAGATTGCCCCTGCCGCAGGTATCTCCGATGCCATCTTCGACATCGTCTCCTCGGGCGGCACACTCATCTCAAACGGCCTCGTGGAGGTGGAGCGGGTCTTCGAGTCGGAAGCCGTCCTCATCGGGGGCAAGAACCTCACACAGGAGAAGCAAGCCATCCTCGACTCGCTGCTCTTCCGCATCGACGCCGTCTCTGATAGCCGCGGAAAGAAATACATCCTGATGAATCTGCCTTCCGACAAAATCGAAGAGGCCATCCGCATCCTCCCCGCCCTGCGCAGCCCGACGGTGATGCCGCTTGCTGCTGAAGGATGGTGTTCGCTCCACTCGGTAGTGAAAGACATTGACCTCTGGGAGAAGGTGGAAAAGCTCAAGGCCCTCGGCGCCGAAGGCATCCTCGTCCTACAGTTAGACAAAGTGATTGAATGATGTAGATTGAACAATGAAAATGGTATCCGTTATACAGAACCCCTCCCCTTCTGACTGGCAGACGCTTTGTCGTCGGGCAGTCTTTGACGACAGCGTCATCCACGAGCGTGTCTGCGCCATTCTGCAGCGCGTAAAAACCGATGGCGACATGGCCCTGCGTGCTATTACAGAGGAAATCGACGGCGCATGCCCTGCAAACATCATCGTTTCCGACGCTGAGTTTGAGCAAGCCGCTTCGCAGGTGCCCGATGAATTGAAAGAGGCCATCATACAGGCTAAGGGTAATATCGAACGATTCCATCAGGCCGAACTTCCTGCATCGTTTAATATCGAAACCATGCCAGGTGTCAGCTGCGGGCGGCGTTGGCTTCCCATCAGCCGCATCGGCCTCTACATCCCCGGAGGCAGCGCTCCGCTCTTCTCCACCATCCTGATGCTGGCTGTCCCCGCCCGTCTGGCAGGATGTCCAGAAGTCATCCTCTGCACACCCTGCAACGGACGGAGCAGCGAGAGCCATCATGCTCGCTTGAATGGCCGAGTCGTGACGGACGAAGGCGAAGCCAACAAGGCCGGCGAAGTGAACCCCGTGGTTCTTTGGACAGCACACCTGTGTGGCATCAACACCGTCTATAAGCTGGGTGGCGCACAAGCCATCGGCGCAATGGCATACGGCACGGAGAGCATACGGCGCGTGGACAAGATTTTCGGTCCCGGCAACCGCTATGTCACTAAGGCCAAGCAGATGGTCAGCACAGAGGGCACAGCCATCGACATGCCCGCAGGCCCTTCAGAAATCATGGTGATTGCCGACGAGACGGCTTCACCCTCGTTTATTGCCGCCGATATGCTTTCACAAGCCGAGCACGGCCCTGACAGCCAGGCTATGGTGGTCTGTCCAAGCATGGGGATGGCTGACGAGCTCAACAGAGAACTCGAGCGACAAATGGCGCTCCTGCCCCGTGCCACCGTTGCCGACAAAGCACTCGCAAACAGCCGCATCATCGTCTTCGACACGTCCGACGAAACCGAGCGCATGAATCTTTTCGTCCGCTTCGCCAACGCCTATGCCTCCGAGCACCTGCTCATCGAGACTCGAACCCCTTGGGCGATTGCCGACCGCATCACCGCCGCAGGCAGCATCTTCATCGGACACTTTTCCCCCGAAAGTGCCGGCGACTATGCCTCGGGCACCAACCACACCCTGCCCACCATGGGCTATGCCACAGCCTACAACGGTATTGGTGTCGAAAGCTTCATGCACGCCATCACCTATCAGGAACTCTCGAAAAGTGGCTTGGACGCCCTTGCCCCAACCATCGTACGGATGGCCGAAGCCGAAGGCCTCGAAGCCCATGCCAATGCCGTCAGAGTGAGAATTTCTCTTAACTCTTAACTGAATACCCCTTGAAAAATATGAAAGACGTTCTCTCTCTCGTTCGCCCCAATATTGCCACGCTTGCGCCCTACTCCACCGCCCGCGACGAATACAAGGGAGACATCGGCATCTTCCTCGATGCCAATGAAAATCCCTTCGACAATGGCTACAACCGCTATCCCGACCCGCGTCAGAAAGCACTCAAAGCCCGCATTGCAGCTATTAAGGGCATCGCACCCGAACGAATTTTCATTGGCAACGGCAGCGACGAGGCCATCGACCTCTGCTTCCGCATCTTCTGCACTCCCGCCACGGACAACGCCATCGCCATTCGCCCCAGCTACGGCATGTATCGCGTGGCAGCCGACATCAACGATGTGGAGTTGCGCGAAGTGCAGCTGAACGACGACTTTTCGCTCCCCATCGAGGCTGTTCTGGAACAGGCCGACACCCACAGCAAACTCCTGTTCCTCTGCTCGCCCAACAACCCCACGGGCAACAGTTTCCCCTTGGCACAGCTGGAAGAGTTGCTAAACCGCTGGGGCGGCATGGTTGTCGTCGATGAAGCCTACATCGACTTTTCCAGCCAGCCCAGCCTGCTCACCATCCTCGACAAACACCCCAACCTGATAGTCCTGCAAACGCTTTCGAAAGCCTTCGGCATGGCCGGGCTGCGGCTGGGGCTGGCCTTTTCTTCAGAGCAGGTGATGGCGCTCTTTGCCCGCGTCAAGTATCCCTATAACATCAACCTCTCCGCTATGGAGCTGGCAGAGAAGCTGTTGGCACGGGATGTTCACTCCGAGGTTGAAGTAATTATAAAGGAACGCGCGCGCGTAACCCATGCGCTCTCTGCCATGCCTTGTGTCACAAACGTCTATCCGTCCGATGCCAATTTCCTGTTGGTGAAGGTGTCCGATGCCGATGCACTCTACAACCGCCTCATTCAAGACAGCGTCATTGTACGGAACCGCTCCCGCGTCCCGGGCTGCAGCGGATGCCTGCGCATCACCATCGGCACCCCGACGGAAAATGACCGCATGCTCTCCATAGTCGCCAACTTCCTATAATTCCTGTATTCCCTATAGTTCCTATAACTTACCCCCAAAAATAATGAAAAAAGCTCTTTTCATCGACCGCGACGGCACCATCCTCGTCGAACCGCCCATCGATTATCAAATCGACTCGCTGGATAAATTCGATTTCATCCCCGGTGCCATCAGTGCCCTGAAGGCATTGCGTAAGCTCGACTATGAGTTGGTGCTGGCATCCAACCAGGATGGTCTCGGCACCGAGTCGTTCCCCATCGAGGACTATCAGCCGCTGCAGGACCTCATGCTGCGCACCTTGCGCAGCGAGGGGGTAGTCTTCGACGACATGCTCATCGACGCCAGCTTTCCCGAAGACAATGCCCCCACCCGGAAGCCCCGCACCGGCATGTTCGGCAAATACCTCTCGGGTGACTACGACCTTGCATCCAGCTTTGTCATCGGCGACCGCGAGACAGATATGGAGCTCGCCCGAAACCTCGGTGCGCAGGGCATTCGTTTCCAGAACAACTGGGCAGAAATCACGGAACGTCTGCGCCGTGCTGCACGCACAGCCAACGTCGTGCGCAACACCCGCGAGACGCAGATATCCGTCTCCGTTGACCTCGACAAGGCCGCCGATTCGTGCGTTGATACAGGGCTGAAGTTCTTCGACCACATGCTCGACCAGATAGCCCATCACGGGGGCATCAGTCTCAACATCCTGGCTCACGGCGACCTCGAGGTTGATGAGCACCACACCATGGAGGATGTCGCCATCTGCCTCGGCTCGGCTCTGCTCCAGGCGCTTGGCGACAAGCGCGGCATCGAGCGCTATGGCTTCGCGCTGCCTATGGACGAGTGCGACGCTCTTGTGCTTCTCGATTTCGGCGGACGCATCGATTTCAGCTGGGATGTCTCCTTCACCCGTGAATACGTCGGCGACACCCCTACCGAGATGTTTCGCCACTTTTTCCAGAGCCTCTGCGCCGCCATGCAATGCAACCTCCACATCAAGGCACGCGGCGAGAACAACCACCACTTGGCCGAAGCCGTCTTCAAGGCCTTTGCCCGTGCCCTGCGCTCGGCCATCTATCGCCAGCCTTTCAACTACGACCTCCCTTCATCCAAAGGTATTCTCTGACACTATGATAGCCATCATCGACTACAACACCGGCAACATCCGTTCCGTCTTGAACGCACTGGCCCGTATGGGCGCCACCGACTGCATGCTCACCGCCGATGCCGACGTCATCCGCCGCGCCTCGCATGTCCTGCTCCCCGGTGTGGGCGAAGCGGGCACGGCCATGAATGAACTGCGCAGCCGTCGGCTCGATACACTCATCCCCACCCTCACCCAGCCCGTCCTCGGCATCTGCATCGGCACGCAGCTGATGTGCCTCTCTTCCGAAGAGGGCGACACCACTTGCATGGGCATCTTCCCCACCCGCATCGTCCGTTTCCGTGAAGAAGCAGAGCTCAAGGTGCCCCACATGGGTTGGAACACCATCGCCCAGCTGCGCAGCCCCCTTTTCAACGGCATCGATGAGCAGAGCTACGTCTATTATGTCCATTCTTTCTATCCCGAGCCCTGCGACTGCACCATAGCCCGCACCGAGTATGGCATACCCTTCAGCGGTGCCCTACAGCGCGACAATTTCTTCGGCACCCAGTTCCATCCCGAGAAGAGCGGTCCCGTCGGCGAACAGATTCTCCGTAACTTCCTTGCCCTCTGACTCCTCTCCAGTGTTTCCGGAAATTCCGGAGAATCCGGATAATCCGGAGATTCCGGAGAATCCAGTCAATCCAGTTAATCCAGAAAATCCCCCCCCAAAAAAAATGATAGAAATCATCCCCGCCATAGACCTCATCGACGGCCGCCCAGTCCGTCTCTCGCAGGGCGACTACAACAGCCAGACCACCTACGACGCCTCGCCCCTCGACGTTGCCCTCCGTTTTGCCGATGCGGGCATACGCCGTCTGCACCTTGTCGATCTCGACGGAGCCAAAGCCTCCCGTCCCTGCAACCTCCGTGTGCTCGAAGCCATTGCCTCAGCCACCACACTCGACATTGAGTGGGGTGGCGGCATCAAGAGCCGCGAAGCCCTCCTCGACATCTTTGCCGCCGGCGCGGGCCACGCCATCTGCGGCAGCGTGGCCGTCCGCCAGCCGGATGAGTTCCGCACTTGGCTGACGGAGTTCGGCGCAGAGCGCATCATCCTCGGCGCCGACGTCCGGCAGGGGAAGGTTGCCGTCAGCGGATGGCTGGAGGACTCTCTCCTCACCGTCGATGCTCTCATAGACACCTTCCTTCCCGACGGCCTATCCCAGGTCATCTGCACCGACATCAGCCGCGACGGCATGCTCTCAGGGCCATCCTTCGACCTCTACACCCGTTTGCAAGCGGCCTATCCGCAAGTCACCTTCACCGTCAGCGGAGGCATCAGCAGCATGGACGACATCCGCCGCCTCGATGCCCTCGGACTGCCGCGCGTCATCGTGGGCAAAGCCCTCTACGAAGGCCGCATAACCCTCAACGACCTCAGCACAGCCCATTAGCCCCATAACTCCCATAACTCCCATTTCTCCCATAACTCCATTAGCCCTAAAAAAAATGCTTTCTAAACGAATCATCCCCTGCCTCGATGTCAAGGACGGCCGCACCGTCAAGGGCGTCCACTTCGTCGGCCTGCGCGACGTCGGCGACGCCGTCGAACTGGGCAGCCGCTATGCCGCCGAAGGTGCCGACGAGCTCGTCTATCTCGACATCAGCGCCACTCACGAGGGACGGCACACCTTCACCCAGCTTGTCGAGCGCATCGCCCGCGCCATCAACATCCCCTTCACCGTGGGCGGGGGCATCAGCACCATGGACGACGCCGAGCGCCTGCTGGCTGCCGGTGCCGACAAAGTCAGCATCAACAGCGCCGCCCTCGCCCGCCCCGCCTTCATCAGCGAGCTGGCCGAGCGCTTCGGCAGCCAGTTCGTCGTCGTCGCCATCGACGCGAAGACCACCCCAGACGGCACTTGGCGATGCACCACCCACGGAGGACGACGCCTGACAGACGTGGAGCTCTTCGCCTGGGCTCACGAAGCACAGGAGCGCGGAGCAGGCGAAATCCTCTTCACCTCCATGGACCACGACGGCACCCTCGCAGGCTACCCCTGCGACACCTACGCCGCCCTCTCCGCCCGGCTCTCCATCCCCATCATCGCCTCAGGCGGCGCAGGCACCATCGACCACATTGCCGACGTCCTCACCCGAGGCCGTGCCGACGCCGCCCTCATCGCCAGCCTCTTCCACGACGGCGTCCTCACCATCCCCGCCCTCAAGCAGGAGCTCCGCCGCCGCCATATCCCCATCCGCCTCTAACGCACTCCGGAATTTCCGGATTATCCGGATTTTCCGGCCAATCCAGTAAACCCCAATAACCCCACAATAAGAAAATGAATTTCTCCGACTTCAATCTCTCCAAGAATGCCGACGGCCTGCTGCCCGTCATCGTCCAGGACGCCGCCACGCTGCGCGTCCTCATGCTCGGCTACATGAATGCCGAAGCCTTCGAGCACACCGTCGCCACCGGCCTCGTCACCTTCTACAGCCGCACGCGCCAGACCCTCTGGACAAAGGGCGAGACCTCCAGCAACTTCCTGCACGTCGTAGCCCTCTATGCCGACTGCGATGCCGACACCCTCCTCATCAAGGCCACACCCGACGGCCCCACCTGCCACCGCGGTACCACCGCCTGCTGGGACACCCCCGACGCCGACGGCTTCCTCTACGAATTGGAACAATGTATCCAGGACCGCCACCACAAGATGCCACTCGGCAGCTACACCACCTATCTCTTCGAGAAGGGCCTCAACCGCATGGCCCAGAAGGTAGGCGAAGAAGCCGTCGAAACCATCATCGAAGCCACCAACGGCAACCGCGCCAAGTACATCGAGGAAGCCTCCGACCTCCTCTACCACCTTCTGGTGCTGAACGAACAGATGGACGTCTCCCTTGACGACCTCCAGGCAGAGCTCCTCTCCCGCCACAAGAAATAGCAAAAAAGCATCAACTTTGCACTATACCTGCCCAGAAAAAAGCACATCCAACTCAACTATAGATATTTAATCATTTTAAAAAAGTTTGACTTTTTGTTTTTCTATCATTCGTTCGTTTTTTTCCGTAAAATCATCGAATGAATAAATGCCCTATAGAGCCAGTTCAAAAAATACGTTGGTGTAGAAAGGTGTAGAAAGGTGTAGAAGTTTTTGCCTTCTACACCGCGTAAGCATTTTCTAATCAGCGTGCAGGGTCGTTTGGTGTAGAGGTGTAGAAGTTTTTCAACTTTTTTAGGAAGACGCGTTGGCGACTTAGACAACACACGTCGTTTTGCCCTTCTCTTTTTCTGGAAATAAGCAAAATTTGGTAAACAGGGGCCGTGTTTAAATAAACAGGGGCCGTGTTTATTTAAACGCGGCCCCTGTTTACCAATAAAGTCAAACGTGCAGAATAGTTCTGCCTGTTTCTAAGTACATGTCAGCTGTTTCAGGAGGCTCAGTCTTGATAATCGTCCCAGCTGTCCCAGATACTGCGGTGGCCTGTGCTGCGAGAGGGCTCATTGCTGCCGATGTTGCCTCCATGAAGATTTGCATTTCCGTCCACACCACTAATGGACAACAGATGATGATGCAACTTCACTTCTACAACCCTCATGTTCGGGCTTTTGTATGCTTTCTTTTCCATTGTAGTATTTGTTAAGTTTTGAATAAACTGTTTTTAGGAAAGTTAATCGGAAAGAGCTTATTTCACAACAACCTTCCGTCCGTTCCGGATGTAGATGCCGGGGGCAGCGGGTTCGTCGGCGAGGCGTCGGCCGCTGAGGTCATGCCAGGCGCCAGCCTCATTGTCCATTCTCCATTCTCCATTGTCCATTAACACCTCGTGTATAGCCGTTGTGCCGTCGCCGAAGTGGATGACCGTGCGCTGTACGGGAGCCGGCGTCGAGCCGTTGCCCACGTGGAAGTAGGCGCGGAAGGCGTTCACCGTGTAGCTTGTCATGCCCTCGCCCTCCGGCCAGTAGAGGTTGTTGTCGGAACCGAGGAAGAGATTGTCCTTGTCCAGGCTATAAATCTCCGTGGGGCCGTAGATGCCGATGAACTGCACCTTGTTGTCGGTGGTCTGGACGGTGGAGGCAGCTATACTGCTGAAGGTGACGCCCTCGAACACGGGGCTGACGATGTCGGCGCCGTTGTCCCACTTAATAATATAAGGTGTGCCAGCGGTGATGCTTGTAGCATCCTTGAAATAGAGGTAAAGGGTGCCGCTCGCGGCGTCGAAGCCAGTCTTTTTGTCGGTGTCATACGTACCCTCCACGTCGAGTTCCATTAAGGTAGCCCCATTGAGGGCGGAACCATCGAGCACAGCGTTGAACGGCAGGCAGAGGGTGTTCCATGCGCCGTCCTTGTAGAGCGTGCGGTCCGTGAGTGTCACTTCATAGACCTTTCCGCTGGCGGCAGCCGTAGCGATGGCCTCGTCGTTGCTGCTGTTGTCGGCCAATGCCAGCACGTTCTTGGTCATCTTCGCATACAGGTTGAATGAGCCGTCGGTACCGAAGGGGATGACGGTGGGGGCGGCGGTGCGCTGCTCATCGGTGAACCATCCGTCGAAGGTGTAGCCTGCTGCCTCGGGTGCGGAGAGGACGATGGCGGCGTGGCAGCCCAGGTTGCCGGCGTTGTGGGCATCGAGCAACATGCCCTCGGTGAGGGTGAAGGGCTTGCTGCTGCCCCTGATGATGAGGGGCGCATCGGTGGTCGAGCCGATGGAGTTGGCTAAGCGCCTGCCATCAACATTGGTGAATGTCGGGTCGGCCACGTCTGTGCCGCTGCTCCACCTGACGATGTAGGGCTTTGTCCTCTCCATACCAGTTGTCGTATTGACGGTTACCGTCTTGAAGGCTACCTGAAGCACGCCGCTCTCGCTGTCGTAGGCGGTGTTCTCAGTGTCGAGTTCTTTGATGGTGGCGCCGCTGAGCGGGGAGCCAGTGTAGGCCTTGAAGTCAAACGGCAGGGCGATGGTGTTCCACGTTCCGTCCTTGTGCAGGGTGTAGCCCTTCAGCGTGACGTTGAGCGAGGAAACCGTGGGGCGCGTGCCGCCGTTGGCGGTGCTGCTGTTGCTGTTATAGGTTGCAGCGTATGCGGCAAGGAGTGCCGAGTTGTCGCGCTCGGTGTAGAGCATGAGGGTATTAGTGTTGAGCGCGATGCCATCGATGTCGCCCGTGCCCGAACCGATGTTGAAGGCATAGCTGCCCACCAGCGAACTGTGGTATTTGTTGCCGCTGACAGTGCCTTTATTGGTGCCTGTCACGGCACCGGCATTGCTGACGTCGGGCACAATGACACCCGTGGCTGTGCATCCCGACACGGTGCAATCGCTGGAGTTATGTCCGACGATGCCGCCAAAGCTCGCGCAGTCCGTCATATCGGCGCAGGTGATGACGGCGGCACTGGTGCAGCCCGTGACGGTACCGTTAAAATTCATACCTACGATGCCCCCGACATTGGCAGCGCCTCTACTGGCAGTGCGAATGGCAACGTTGTGGGCAACGTGGCAGTTGGAAACGCTGCCTGTGTAATTGTCACCTACGATGCCGCCGGTCATGCTATAGCCTGTGATGCGGGCATTGGCTATCTTAACGTTCTGGACAGTGCCCCTGATGCAGTCGAAAAGTCCCGAAGAAGTAGAGTAACTATTATTGCGGATACCGCTGATGGTGTGGTCCTGGCCGTCGAAGGTTCCGCTGAAGTAGGAATACGATGTCACATTATCGTATCCGATGCCGTCGAAGTTGTGCTCAAGGCTCGTATAGTCGTCCCAGGCACTGGTGGGCTGGAAGTCGATGTCGGCGGTCATCTTGAAGGTCAGCCCTGCGCAGTTGTGGGGCGTCGTCTCGTCGCCGCCCGTGCTGTAGGTTCCACTGCCGTTCACATACACGGCCAGGTCGTTGAGGTTCGCCACGCTGTTGATTTCGTAGGCGCCGAGCGTCGTGCTGTAAGTGATGCTGCCGATGGGCTCGCGGACAAAGTCGGTGGAGACGATGCCCGTGAAGGTCTTGCTGATGTCTCCGGCGAGGTCGTTCTTGAACAAATCCCAGGGAGCCGTGCCGCTGTAGCCCGTAACGCTGAGCGTGGTGCCAGCGACGGTGGTGATGGTGCCCTTGAAGGTGAGCACGTTGGTGCCATCACTCGCAAACAATGTGGCTTCGCCCCACGTGGTGTTGAGCGTCGGGTATCCCAGCACGATTTCCGTGAAGGGCACGCTGATGTAGAAGTCGTTGCCCTTGTTATACGGGCCGGGGCTGACGGTGATGTAATCGTTCAGTGCGGCTGGTGCGGTTTCATCCACAGCAGTGATGTGGGCGTAGATGTTATTGACCTGCCAGTTGTCATCGCGGCTGCCGGAGGCATCGAAGCGGAGGACAAGAGTGCTGAAGTTCGTGTTGAGCAGAATCTTGCCGTCCGTGGCGCGGCAGTTGGTGTTGAACTTCTGCATGGAGAGCGGGAAGTCCGTGCCGTGGCCCCAGGGATTGGTATGGCCTTCATTGCTGCCAACGCTCAGGACGGGGAAGGAATACTTCTTATATTCGGTGTATGCGCTGCCTGTCTCAATCTCAAAGCCCGCCATATAGCGCGAGCGTTGGATGGTGCCGGGGTCGCCACTACCGGCTCCGCCGTCGCAGGTGCTGGTGTTGTCGGTGAGCACCTGAATGTACTGGTAGCCATCATCCGATTCCTTTGCCAGAAACTCAAGCGTCATGCGCAGTTCCGTACGATTATCCACAAGATAGGCCTGTGTGCTGGCATCGTAGAAGGTGGTGCTGGGCAAATCCAGGTAACGATGATCTTTGAAGACAGCGTCCACCGGGTTCGAGTCGTAGCCGCCATCCTCGATGGTGAGTGGACCAGTATTATCGGCATGAAAGGTGCCGTCCCGCTCGTTGCCGAGGTCGTAGTTGCCCGACGTGGCTTCCGTCTTGACTCTCGTCACCTCGAGACTCCTGTTGCGGGAAGTCAGCAGGAAACCGTTCGCGTCCAGCACCTCGAAGCGGTATAGGCGGTATCCGTTTGACCCAGAGCCTGCCGCATACTGGAACATGCCGGTGCACGTCCGCTCCGTCACGCTGACGGTCTTGCTGGTTTCATCGGCGGCGAAGGCCAGGCTTCCGCTCACGGCGGTGAAGTGCTGCCCCTCGATGGCCGAGAGGCTCACGGTGCGGTAATAGACCGTCTCAGCCGTGGTGCTCTCGCTGCGGGTGATGGTAAAGGTGGTTGTTGTGCCGCTGGTGCTGCTCGTCACGCTCCACGTGCTGGCGGCCCACGTCTGTTGCCCCACCGCCAGTGCTGCTATCGTCAGCACGACGGCGAGGACTTTTGTCTTGAAGTAGATGATTTGTTTCATTTTGTTATTTATGATTTGATAAGTTTATGAATGCGCTTGCGGAAGTAGCGAAAGAACATACGATAGCCGTCGCAGAGGTAGTTGCGGCGCTCGATGCCGTTGAGGGTCATGCGCTCCAGGAGCCGGTCCTTGGGACAGCCGCCGAAGCAGAGGTCGGCCACGTCGCAGTGGAGGCATTGGGTGGGGAGGCTGTCAAGTTTGTACTCACCGAAGGCGCGGTTGGTCTGCATCATTTCGTGGAGCGGGGCTTCGAGGATGTTGCCGATGCGGTATTCGGGGAACACGTAGCGGTCGCAGCGGAAGAGGTCGCCGTTCTTCTCGACGACGGCGCAATGGCCGCAGACGGCCTCGTGGACGCAGAGTCCGGCGGGGCGACGCGTCATGTTGCCCAGTGTGGCCTCGAATATCTGCACGAACTTACGGCCTACATCCTTGCTGCCCCACTCGTCGAGGATGGCGCAGAGGAACTTGCCGTAGGCTTCGGCCGGTACGGAGAAGGGGGTGATTTGCCCGGGCCGCTGGCTATAGATGCCCGGCGGCAGAGCCACGTTGCCAGCCCCGTCCTGCGGTATGCACTCCACCACGGGCAGGAACTGCATGAAGTCGCTGAACTCGCGGAGGAAGCGATAGACCTCAACAGGGTGGCTGGCGTTGGCGGCATTGACGGTGGTGAGGGTGTTGAACTCCACACCGTGCTTCAGGAGCAGTTCCACGCCGTGCATGGCCTTCTGGAATGAGCCTTCTCCGCGCGCGTCTTTCCTATATATATTATGTAGATGCTCCGGGCCGTCGATGCTGATGCCGATGCGGAAGTGGTGGTCGCGAAAGAAACGGCACCAGTCGTCGGTGAGCGTCGTGCCATTGGTCTGCAAGGTGTTGAGCATGCGACGACCTGCGCCATACTCTTCCTGTAAAGCCATAGCGCGTTCGAAGAAAGGAATGCCGCAGAGCGTAGGCTCGCCGCCGTGCCAGGCAAATTCTATCTCGGCCCTGCGGCCATGAATGGCTACGACTTGGCGGATGTAGCTTTCGAGCACATCGTCGCTCATCCGGGCAGGGGCAGCAGGCTGGCTGCACCCTTTCCCGAGATAATAACAATAGTCACACCGCAGGTTGCAGGCTGCTCCGGCGGGCTTCACCTCGATGGCATAGTGGCGCAGGTCTTCGTTGTTCATTTACGATTTGACCATTTACGATTTACTATTTTATTGCGCTGCGGGTTTGGCGAACGGGAGTACACCGAGGGGTGAATAGGTCTTGGTCTCGCGCCCGTCGTCGGTGCCTATCTCGTGACTGATGAGGGTGTTCAGACGCCGGTTCATCTGTTCGACGACAGACTGGTTGTTGCCCTTGAGCCAGGCCAGGTTGTCGGTCTCGGCACTGCCGTAGGAGTACAGCTCCACGTCGTTGTCGGTATAGAGAGCGTCGATGCCGGCGGGATTGTTGAAGTTCGTCGGGGCAAAGTAGCGGGCGAACTTATAGTCCTCGGCTATGATACCGCGCACGAAGCCACGCTTTGTGATGTCGAGGCGGTAGGCCGGTTTGAGGGTTTGGTCGATGACGAACTCGCTGTCGATCATCGAGAGCATATCGTAACAGAAAAGTGCGCCCTCGCCGTTACGCACGTCTGTTTCAGGATTCTTGACAGCAGGCACGAGCGAGTGACCATTCAGACCCGCCGAAATCTGGCTGAACTGCGAATTGTTGCCATTGGTGGCATAGTCAACAAACGTGGGCGCCAGGTCAAGGTGCGAGGTGATGTGACGGCAGTGGCGACCGCCCTGCAGCTCGGGATGATAGACGATGAGGGGCACGTGGATGTTGTTCTCATAGATATTGCCGCCCTTGCCCTTCATACCGTGGTCGCCCTGCAGTTCGCCGTGGTCGCTGGTATATATGATAATGGTGTTGTGCATCAGCCCGGCCTCCTCAAGATAGTTGAGCAGGCGCAACATGTGGTTGTCCTGGTCCTGGATGGTGTTGAAGTAGTAGTCGCGGAAGGTCTTCCAGCCTTGCTCGGTGATGGGCGACGGGCCTACCATACGCTCCCAGTTGCCGGCATATTCGCCGTGAGCGGCAGGACGTCCGGGCTTGTCGAACGGCTCATTCCAGGTGGCAGGCACGGGCACGTTGTAGGTTTTCTGATAGAGCGGATCGTCGGGAGCGGGCACCCCTTCACCGGCCAGACCGCCAATACCGTCTTCATTGTAGTACATGATGTCATGCGGATTCAGGAAGTTTACGGCCAGAAAGAATGACTGTCCATCGTCGTTCAGGCTCTTACCCTTCGTCTGTAGCCAATCGATGGTGTTCTGACAGATGGTACCGTCTTCGTGCCAGCCTTCATATACTGCACCGTACATGTCGCCTTCGGTCCAGTCGCTGAAGCCGTACTCCTCCAATGAGGTGTCGCCTTCCGACATGTGCCACTTGCCTTTAAAAGCGGTGTAGTAACCAGCCTGCCGCAGCATGTCGCCCACGGTGGTCAGGTCGGTGCTCATGTTGGGCTGGAAGGCGTAGTTGGTGTTGTCGAGCATGCAGGTTTCGGTGATGTGACGACCGGTATAGATGACCGAGCGGCTGGAGGTCGAAACGTTGGCACAGGCATAGTGCTTCTCGAACGTGGTACCGATCCGGCGCAGCCGTTCGCGGGCTGCATAGTCGCTGCCGGCGGGGTATTGCTCCATGTAAGACTCCTGATCGGTAGTGATGAAGAGGATGTTGTACCGTCCGTCGCCGTTGGGCTTCGGCTGGTTGTTGTTCTCTGGGTTGTCACTGTTGTCGGTGCAACCTGTAAAAAATGTGCCTGCCGGTATGGCGAGGACAGCACTGACGAGTAAATACTTCTTTTTCATAGCTATTCATTATGATTTGTTGAACGGTTATTCTGCTGTTTCTCCTCCAGCCTTCGCTCCTTCCGCCAGATGCTCCACTGCGAGCGGACGATGACGATGAGGATGACCAGGCCAAGAGCGCTGGTGACGGCGATGCCTATTGTCCGGATGGTTTCTTCCATACGTTTTGTTTTTAGTTGATGAATTATCGGAAGCAAAAGTAGGCCGTTCGTTCAAAATAAACTTTCCTCTCGACGTAAATACGCTGAGAGGAAAGAAAAAATACGCTCAGAGGAAAGTTTGTACGCCGAGAGGAAAGGGTCGTTCACTTTGCTGCAACAGTGTTGCAGCAAAGAAGACGAGGAGGAGAGGGAAAGACGAAGGGGGAAAGACGAGGGGGGGATAGATGAAAGGGAGGATAGATGAAAGGGAGGATAGGCTATTGCTTGCAGATGGTGGCGGCCATGGCGTTTAGGGCCAAACACATGTTGCGGGTCAGGGGGATTCGCTGGTTCTCGTGGGGCCAGGGGGCAAGGATGAGGAAACGACCTTCGGCACAAGCTGCGAAATACTGATGGCCTGGTTTGGAAAACTCGTTGAAGCCCCAAGGGGTGAGAAAGATGAGGGGCAGACGGGCATCGAGCGCTGCCCGCATGACCGCCTGCTCGCCCTTGGAAATGGCAGGAGAGACGAGGACTGCCCCGTGACGAGCCTTGGCCAACATCCGCTCCACCGTCGCCGCTACCTGGTCGTCAGAAAAGCTGCGAGAACACTGCACCTGTACTTTCGCAGGGCTGTCGAGAAGGAAGCGGTTGCCGATGGCGGCATAGGTCTGCCCTTCGATGGTGATGCCAAAGCACACACGGAAGTAGTCGGGGTGTTTGCGGCGGATGGCAAGGCGACGGGGGTTGTCGTGCAGATACTGGTACCAGCGCTTCAGCTCGCCAGCGCCTTCGAGGATGTGGTCGTTGTAGTTGCGGGAGAAGAGAAAGCCGTGGCTGCGGTCGTCCTTGCCGCTGAAGGCAGGTTGCTGCAACGCTGTTGCAGCATAGAGGGTGCGGTAGGCTTTGTTGCAACCGGCCTTAAAACCTTTGAGAACCATGCCTATGTGCTGTTGCATCTGCTGGGTGACGAAGAGGATGCCGTGCAGATGGTCGGGCATGAGCTGAAGAGCCATCACCTCTAACTCGGGGTAGTGATCGTGGATGGAGTACCAACACCGCTGTACCTCCAAACCCAAAGGCGAAGGCTCCAGCCTCGGGGCATCGGGGCTGTCATCGGGTGCATCGGCGTCGCCGACGAGGGTGCCCAGCAAGGGATGTCGTCCCTCCACCGTCATGGTGATGAGGTAGATGTGCCGCGACTGGTAGTCGTGCCCAACGCGCCGCCTGAGCATGGAGGGCTTCTTCTCGCCAGCGAAGGGCTTGTGCTTCTCGAAGGTTTCTATGTCCACGGGGCTTTTTCTTTCTTCGGTTTTTTGGGAGGGGGGGGTGTTGCTGCAACGGTGTTGCAGCAGAGGTTAACTGCGGCGATAGGAGGAGGGGGACGGCTTGCCTTGCGAGGCGAAGGCCTTGGCCATGCTGGAGGGGGAGGAGAAGCCGCACTCGCTGGCGACGTCGGCCAGGCGGCGGTCGGGCTGCTGATGGATAAGGGCGATGGCATGCCGCACACGGTGCTGGCAGATCATGTCGTAGAACGAGCCGTAGCCGCTGCGCCGGATGACCTCGGTGAGGTAGTTGGCGTTGATGCCGATGCGCTGCATCAGCATGTCGGCGGTGATGTGCTGCTCGGTGAAGATGCGCTCGTCGGCAAGCAACGACGCTAAACGCCGGCTCAACTCCGTGTAGCGGTCGTCGCTGAGACGGAAGGACGTCTCGTCGGCCGGAATGACGGCCTCATTCGCCACATCCTTTGCCTCCAAGTCTGGTGCGGCGGCAGGGCTGGAAACCGTCGTAGAGTCCTGCTTCACACTGATGTCGAAAGCCTTGCGGTGGGGGTTGAGGGTATAGATGCAGAACCAGACGTTGGACACCGTGAAGAGAACATCACGGAAGGCCTTCACCATGGGGTCGTCGATGAAGAAGTTGACAGCCATGAGCACGCAGATGCATGTAGGCAGCCACTGCATCTTTTCGCCTGTGCGTGTGGGGAAGTCATCGCTGTCGGCGTAGGTCTCCTCGTTCACGCGCCGAACGGCACGTCCTATGCGCAGGGCCATGCGGATGTTGCGCCAGAAATTCCAGACGAACAGCGCCCCCACCAGTGCGAATGCCGCCGTACGATGCCACGCAGGCAGACGGATGAGGCCGACGGCCTGCAGCAGCAGCGGAATGAGAATGACGGCGGGCGGAAGGAATACCCAACCGTCGCGCCACCGGCGGCGAACCTCCGGAAAGAAATAGCTCTCGCACATGACCAGCAGCAACAGCGGGAAGACGAGCAAGGAAAAGGCATTGGCATAGAGTAACGCGTCAGCCTGACCGATGTGAAGGAGGTAGGGCAGCTCCAGCAGCTGCAACAGATAGAGCCATCCCACTGCCTTGTAGGCCGGAAAAAGCTGCACAAAGTTTTCGCCGTAGGCCTGCGGCTTGTAGAACCACTTCAACAACCATCCGTACAGATTCGTCAGGATGAACGTCAAATTGGCTGTGAAGAGAAGCTGGTAGGTAGCCAAGGACATGTTTGGAGTTAGGATTAGGGTTAGGGGTTAGGGCTGGCGGCGGCTTCGGCAGCGAGCCAAAGAGTGCTGGCGGGAACAGGAGCGGTGACGTCGATGTCGATATGGGAGACGGGATGGACGAAACGTACCCGACGGGCATGGAGGCTGATGCTGCCGTCAGGATTGGAACGAGGAGCACCATACTTGAGGTCACCCTTGATGGGGCAGCCTATCTTGGCCAGCTGGCATCGAATCTGGTGGTGACGTCCTGTCTTCAGCTCCACCTCCAACAGATGGTAGCTCTTCAGGCTGACGAGGAGGCGATAGCCGAGGACGGCCTGCTTGGCACCAGGGCGCTCGCGGTCGTAGGCATAGGACTTGTTCTGCTGCTCGTTGCGCACCAACCAATGGGTGAGCTCAGCCGCCTCCTCGGCAGGACGATTGCCGACAATGGCCCAATAGGTCTTCTCCACATCGCCGCGGCGGAACATATCACCCAGGCGTTCAAGCGCTTTGCTGGTCTTGGCCAGCACGACAATGCCGCTGGTGGGACGATCCAACCGATGCGGCACCCCCACGAAGGCGGCGCCGGGCTTGGAGTACTTCTCTTTCAGGTAGTCGGCGACGATTTCAGACAAGGGCTTGTCGCCCGTCTTGTCGCCCTGGACAATTTCGCCAACTGCTTTGTTGACGATAATAATATGGTTGTCTTCGTAGAGAATCTGCATAATCTATCTTATCTTCCTTTAAAATCTGTCTGCGACACTACGTATAATGACCGTGAATGTTCGTGAATTATCCGTAAAATAGTTCTCACGTCCTCTTCCATCCTGCATCCCACATCATCATCGCAGGGCGCCGAGGATGACTTTGCGTGCCATACGGTGCAACATCTGCATATCGTTGTTGCCGGCAATCTCGCCGCGGATGTAGGGATTCTCGAGTCCCTTCGCGCTGTAGTGGATGAGCTGCGCCATGAAGTGGATGTTCTCGATATGAAACTGTCCTTCGTGTACGCCCTGAAGGAGAATCTTCTCGATGAGGGCAATCTCGCGTTTCTCGCACTTGGCGCGGATGCTGTCGATGGTGCGCATGTAGCGGATGAAGTCCGCCCGCAACGAACCGTTGCGGAAGATGGAGTGGCGGACATTGTTCAGACGGCTCATAACAAACTCGACAATCTTGTCGCTGGCCGGTGTGTCTTTCTCCACCACAGCATCGAGGACGTCGATGATACGCTCCAACTCCGTCTCAGCAACAGCGCGAAGCAGCGACTTCTTGCTGCTGAAATAGTAGTAGAGTGTCCGCCGGCCCTTGCCCGCCTGAACCGCCACGTCAATCATGGTGGTGTCATCATAACCCTTTGTGATGAAAAGCGTTCTACCTGCTTCTATCAAGGCCTGGCGCGTCTGATCCTTCATTTCGATATATTAAAATTACTTAATTTAAGACATACATATTTGTTTTATCCGCAAAAAGGCACTACCTTTGCAGCCGAAAACATCGCGGAGTGGAGCAGTGGTAGCTCGTTGGGCTCATAACCCAAAGGTCGATGGTTCGAATCCATCCTCCGCAACTCAGTGGCAGTTCCAACTCTGGAACTGCTTTTCTTTTGCAACCTACGCCATCTTCACGTCCTCCCATGACGCCATGTCGTGCCGGCGCAGATAGTCTTCCATGCCATCCACAATATCCATCGTAACAGCGGGATTGACGAAGTTGGCCGTCCCCACCTGCACCGCCTTGGCGCCAGCCAGCAGGAACTCGATGGCATCCGTAGCGCACATGATGCCACCCAGCCCGATGACGGGAATCTGCACCGCATGGGCCACCTGCCACACCATGCGCAACGCCACAGGCTTGACGGCAGGGCCGCTGAGTCCGCCCGTGATGGTAGAGAGCACAGGGCGCCGCTTTTCGGCATCGATGGCCATGCCCAGCAACGTATTGATGAGCGACACGCTGTCGGCACCGGCATCCTCGACGGCGCGGGCAATGGACACGATGTCCGTCACATTAGGCGAGAGCTTCACAATGAGTGTCTTGTGGTAGGCCTCCCGCACCGCTTTCACCACCGATGCCGCCCCGTCCGTCGTGACGCCAAAGGCCATACCTCCCTGCTTCACGTTGGGACAGGAGATGTTCAGTTCGATGGCGGGTATCTTCTCCAACGCATCAATCCGCTCCGCCACAGCCACATAGTCGTCGATGGTAGAACCTGAGACGTTGACAATGACGTTCGTCGGCAGATTGCAGATGGAGGGATAGATGGTTTGAACAAAATAATCGACTCCCTTGTTTTGCAGGCCGACGGCATTAAGCATCCCCGAGGGCGTCTCGGCCATGCGGGGATAAGGATTGCCCTCGCGGTGGTGGAGCGTAGTGCCTTTGACAATGATGCCGCCCAGGCGGTTGAAACGGACGAAGTCGGCATACTCCGTGCCGTAGCCGAATGTGCCCGAAGCCGTCAGCACGGGGTTGCGCAAGACGAGATTTCCTATTCTAATCATAAGACAATGTACGATGGACGATGGACAATGGACGATGGACAATGGACGATGGACAATGGACGATGGATATGGGTTAAAACCATTTCAAACGGTCTGTAGAGAAGACGGGACCTTCTTTGCAGACGCAGACATTGCCGCCGGTTGTCTCTTCGACGCAGCAAAGGCAGGCGCCCAAGCCACAGGCCATGCGGTTCTCCAGCGAGGCTTCGCAGGGAATGCCCTTCTCGCGTGCCACCCGTGCCACAGCCTTCATCATCGGCAGCGGACCGCAGGTATAGATGTAGTCGAAACGCTCCTTTTGCAGCACGCTGTGCTGGGTGACCAAGCCTTTCTCCCCTGCCCCGCCGTTCTCGGTGGAAACCAGTGTGCGGGCCGCCTGCTCGAAGCGCGTCAGGCAAAGGAGGTCACTCTCTGTCCTCGCACCCAGCAAAAAGGTGGGCTCTGCCCCCATCCCCGTGAGTTCCTTGCCCAACAGCAACAGGGGGGCAACGCCTACGCCTCCGCCGATGAGAAGGGGACGGGAGGGGCAAGGCGCTGTTGACTTTGTCTTTTCTTGTCGCGACTCGGCCAACTGTAGAGACGCGACATGTCGCGTCTCCCCATTGGCTCTCGCTGCTCCAAGAATTGTGAAGCCATTGCCGAGGGGCATCACTACGTTCACGACATCGCCTGCCGTACGGCTACACAGCCATGCAGTCCCCTTTCCGACGCGCTGCACAAGCAACACCAGCGCAGCCTCACCCCTGACATCATGGATGGAGATGGGACGGCGGAGCAGCACGCCGGGCGTCTCGTCGATGCGCACCTCCACAAACTGCCCGGGACGGACGGACGGAAGCAACGAACCGTCCGCCGCGGCAAGCACCAGACGCTGGACGCTGGCACTTACGGCGACGGACTCTTTTACAATAAGGTCGAGGACCTTCATGGCGCAACTGCTCAGAAGAGCTTGGCGGGATATTCGCCCGCATCGACAAGCGCCTTGATTTTATCCACCGTGTCCTGACGGTCGGCAGCGTACGTCACGCCGAACCACACGGCTGTGGTGTCGAGCACCTTCACGCGGGCACGGCCCGTGGTGATGAGGTTGTTGACGACGAGGGGGATGAAAAACTCTGCTTTGGGCTTGCCGATGTTCTCCTTCAGGAAATCGACGAACATCTCCTCGCTGTACTTGAAATAGTCGAGTGTGAAGCCCCACATGTTCATCGACACAGGCGTTGTGTCAGGCACGGGTACCCATTTGCCTTCTTCGTCCTTGTAGCAGACGGGGCCATCAACGCGCATAATCTCCGTGCGCTCGACAACAGTGGTGAGGTTTCCGCCCTCGTCAGTGCTGCAGATGCCGCGTGCCACAGTGCCGTTCTCGCTCAGCGTGTTCGCTACGCGGAAGCCCACCATCGAATACTCGTTCTTGCTGCCCTCGGGCAGGGCTGCCAGGTGCTTGCCCATGACGGCAAAGGCGTCGCGGCCGTAGAAGTCGTCGGCATTGATGACACAGAAGGGCTCGCTGATGACATCCTTACCCATCAGCACGGCGTGGTTCGTGCCCCACGGCTTGACGCGCTCTTCGGGGCAGGTGAAGCCCGCGGGCAGGTCGGTGATAGCCTGGAAGACCAGCTCCGTAGGGATATGGCCCTCGTACTTGCTCAGCACCTTGTCGCGGAAGTCCTGCTCGAAATCCTTGCGGATGACGAAGACGATTTTTCCGAACCCGGCGCGGATGGCGTCGTAGATTGAATAATCCATAATGGTCTCGCCGCTGGGGCCCAGACCGTCGAGCTGCTTCAGGCCGCCATAACGGCTTCCCATACCCGCAGCCAACACAAACAATGTAGGTTTCATGATAAGGTGTTTAAGTTTACAAACGTTTTTCGCAGCAAATATACGTCATTATTTCGGAACAAACAAGGAAACACAAAAAGAATGAAGAAAAAAACGTGTCGAGTTCCTGCCATACGGAGTAAAGGCAAGAGGATATTCCTTTCTCTATAGAGAAAAGAGCATCTGAGACAGCGAAAGGGGGGACGCGCACGTACGTTCCCCCTTTTTAACGGCAAAACCATTAACAAGAATGATGCCGAATGGAGCTCACCTGCATGGGCGAGTGGACTGGGAGTTGATTAGTCCCACAGCTCGTAGTTCTCCATCCAATCCTTTATCTGCTTGTAGGTCATGTTGAAGTAGCGTTTCTCCTGATTGAGTGAAGCCATGCGGGCCATCTCGTCCTGCGTCAGCTCAAAGTCGAAGACCTCGATGTTCTCCTGTATGTGCTTGGCATTGGATGAACCGGGCACGACGCAGAACCCCTTCTGAATATGCCAGCGGATGATGACCTGTGCGGCACTTTTGCCGTGAGCCTTGGCGATGCTGTTGATGACAGGGTCGCGGAGGATTTCGCCCTTCGAGTCGCGTCCACCCAGCGGGAACCAGCACTCTATCTTGATGTCGTACTTCCGCGCCATCTCCTGCCAATGCTCGCGTTGGGCGTAAGGGTGACACTCTATCTGGAACATCTGCGGCTTGATGCGGGCAGGCTCCACGATGGAGTTGAACAGCTCGTCGTCAAAGTCGAAGTCGCTGATGCCAATGGCACGAACCTTACCGGCCTCCAACGCTTTCTCCAGCGCTTTCCAGCCTCCGTTGTAGTCGCGCAGCGGCTGATGCAGATAGACGAGGTCGAGATACTCCAGCCCAAGGCGCTCCAGCATTTTGTCGAGCTGTTTGGGGGTGATGTCCTCGCCATATTCGTTGGGCCAGAGCTTGCTCGTCACCCAGATGGAGTCGCGGGGGATGCCGCTGTCCTTAATGGCCTGGCCCACGCTGCGTTCGTTCTGGTAGGCATGAGCCGTGTCGATGTGGCGATAACCCGCCTTCAGGGCGGTTAGCACCGAGTTGTATGTGACTTCCCCAGCGGGGATGCTGTAAACGCCGAGGCCGAACTGCGGTATCACGACGCCATTGTTCAACGTGAGATGAGTCTGATTCTTCTGAGCTTCCATAATTGTTACACTTAATAATGCCATTAAACTTAATAAAACCTTTTTCATACCTTATTCTACTTTTTTGATGAACTTTGCGGGATTGCCGCCCACAATAGTGTTTGGAGCGACGTCCTTTGTAACCACAGCACCGGCAGCAACAACAGCATTCTCTCCAACCGTCACACCTGGCAGGATGGTTGCCCCAGCGCCAATCCAGGCATTGCGGCAGATATGCACGGGTTTGCAGACGAGCAAGGCATGGTCGTGCAGGTCGTGGTTGTTGGAGATAAGCTGTACGTTAGCGGCTATCATAGCCTCGTCGTCGATGGTGATACCACCTCGCGACATCATCAGGCAACCGCCCATGATAAGTACATTCCTGCCTATGGTGACCTCGCTGGCACACACCAGATTAAGGGGAGGTAGCACGCGGCTTCCCTCGCCTAACTTGCCAGCGAAGAGTTCCTTCACCAGATTGTCATACTCCTCGGTGTAAGGCATCGTATGGTTGATGCCGAACACGAGCTTCACATCACGCAGTCCCCGTTCAAACTCCTCGGGGCCGGACTTTCTTGGGTCAACGATAAATCCTTCCATTGTTTACTGTTTTTTTGACGCTGCAAAGGTACGGCGAAAAGGGCAACCAGCCGTTACACAAATTGCCGCCGTAGTTTCATTTTTTTCTGAAACTGCGGGAAAGGAGTATGTCTTCTTTGAATAACGGAGTGAAGATAAAGGACAAACCGCCTCCCCTACTCTCTTCTCCGGCTACGGTATTCCGAAGGTGAGCAGCCAAGCACCTTCTTCACATAGCGTGAGAAATGCGAGGCGGTCTCGAAATTCATCAGGTCAGCCACCTCAGCCAGGGGCTTCGACTGTTCGTCCAACAACGCAACGAGCTCGAACGTGACATAGAACGTAATCCACTGCGAAGCAGGCAGGCCCGAGACGGAGTTGCTTACCTGCGAGAGGTACTTCGGCGTGATGCAGAGCAGGTTGGCATAGTAGCCTACGTCGCGCCAGCGACGGCAGTCGCGCTGCACCAGCGTGAGGAAGCGAAGGAAGATGCGGGCGGCATTGTCCGATGCCTCCATCTGCGACATCTCGCTCGAATAGACCGTCCACAAGTCGTAGAGGAACAGCTGCATCACGCGCCCCACCACCTCTTCCTTAAACAGAGTGCCCGGCTGCCCAAGACGCTTGCGGAACAGCGCAAAGTCGTCGTTCATCAGTTGCAGCGATGCCGCGTGAAGGTGGAACGACGGATTGATGCGGATGAAGATGAAGCCTTTGGACGCCCACACCATCTCAGGATTGAAGCGCGAGATGAACTCGCCCGATGCTATAAGGAAGTCGGCTTCGAACTCGTCGGAATAGGTCACCTGCTGAATCCGGTTCGACATCTGCCAGATGACCAGATCATCGGCATGCGACACGAATCTCCTTTTTCCGTCCGAAAATTGCATTTCGCCCTGCCGTACAAGAATATGCACATGGAAGTTGTGCATGTAGTCCGACGGCAGGCATGCATCCTGCTTCGAATTGAACAGCTGACATCCGGATAGTTCGTCCATTTTCCGTTTTTCCATTAACAACGTGCAAAAATACGAAAAAAAAGAAAAAAGGAAATCGGGGGCAGAATTTTTTTCATTCAATATGCGAGGATTTTGCCGAACCGTTTGGAAAATCCTTCTCCATTCACTACTTTTGCAGCAAATAAAAACTCTAATACGCTTTCACCATGAAGAAGAGCATTTTCCACCTTGCCGTTGTAGCCGCCGTTGTTCTCTCGGCGTCAGCCGTCGTCTCGTGTGGCGGAGGGGGCAACAAGAAGACAGACTCCGCCCCCGAGGCCGTCGTGGATGCCGACACCATCCCTCTGGACGCCGACCAGTATGTACGCATCGAGACGTCGGAGGGCGACATCACTGTGCGCCTGTTCCGCGACACGCCCCGCCACCGTCACAACTTCGTGAAGCTAGTCAAAAAGGGCTACTACGACGGGCAGACGTTCTACCGCATCATCTCAGGCTCGCTCATCCAGGCGGGCGACCCGGCCTCGAAGACAGCCACCATGGAGACCAAGCTCGGCACAGGCGACGTCGATTACACGCTGAAGCCCGAGCTGAAGCCTGAGAAGTACTACCACCGTCGCGGTGCCCTTGCCATGGCCAGCTACAAACCCATGCAGGAGTCCAGCGGCGGACAGTTCTACATCGTCACCGGCTACAAGCATCAGGATGTGCGCCTCAACAACGACGAAATACGCATGAACAAGAAGCGCCGCGAGCTGGTCTTCGACAGCATCACCAAGCAACCCGCCTATCAGGCCAAGCTCAAGGAGATGAAGCAGAAGGACAACAAGCGGGGCATGTGGTACGTCAAGGAGGAAATCAAGGAGAAGACCGACTCCGTGATGGCTTTGCGCCAGCCCTTCGCCTACACGAAGGAGCAGCGGCAAGTCTATAAGACCATCGGCGGCGAAGCCAGCCTGGACGGTTTCTACACCGTCTTCGGCGAGGTTGTCGAGGGCGACGAGGTGCTGACGAAGATTGAGAAGCGTGCCGTCAATGCCGACAAACGTCCCTTCGAGGACGTCCGCATCAAGCGAATGGTTGTCCTGGACAAATGAACTGCCGTTCCCAAGTTCTGCCAAACGGTTTGCGTCTGGTGCATGCCGAAGTGCCTGACACGCAGATGGTGGCGCTCTGCATCCTCTACAACGTCGGTGCCCGCAACGAGGACCCCTCCCGCACCGGTTGGGCGCATCTGCTTGAGCACCTGATGTTCGAGGGTACAGCCCGCGTGCCCGACTACGACAGCCGCGTGCAGTTCTGCGGTGGAGAGAACAATGCCTTCACGAACAACGACTTCACCACCTTCTACGTCACCGTGCCGCGCGAACATGCCGAGACGGCTTTCTTCCTCGAGGCCGACCGTATGCACGGCCTCATGCTCGATGCCCAGAGCGTAGAGGTGCAGAAGCAGGTAGTGATAGAGGAGTTCAAGCAGCGCTACCTCAGTCAGCCCTACGGCGACGTGCAGCACCTCATCCGCGCCCTCGCCTACCGTGTCCACCCCTACCGCTGGCCCACCATCGGCATTGCCCCTTCGCACATCGAGCAAGCCACGCCCGATGCCCTCAGCGCCTTCTACCACCGCTACTACCGCCCCGACAATGCCATCCTCGCCGTCGCCGGCGCCATCGCGTGGGAGGAGGCCTGCACCCTTGCAGAGAAACACTTTCGTTCAGCTAACAACAGTCTGCATGCAGAGGTATTGTCTGAACTCCCTGCAACTCCTGCCCCCCTGAACTCCTTAAAAACGGCAACTCCTGAACTCCACACCTGCCATTGCGAGCCTCCGCAGTTGCGTCTCCGTCGCAAGACGGTATATCGCGACGTGCCGATGGACATGCTGGCCCTGGCTTGGCACATGCCCGACCACTTCTCGCCCGACTTCTACGTCTGCGACGTCATCACCGACCTGCTTGCCGCAGGGCAGAGCGGGCGGCTGGCCCAGCGACTCGTCAACGAGCAGAAACGCTTCAGCACCATCGACGCCTATATCACCGGCAGTTCCGACGCGGGACTCCTCATCGTCGAAGGACGTCTCGCCCCTGGCGTCACTTTCGACGAAGCCGAAGCAGCCGTCCGCGCCGAGATAGACCGTCTGAAGGCCGAGCCCGTCGGCGACTACGAGCTCGACAAAGTGCGCAACCGCTTCGAGTCCGACCGCCTCTGGGCAGCCATCAACCCCGTGAACGTAGCCGTAAGCCTTACACAGCATGCCCTCTACGGCACCACCCCTGCTGAGGAAATCAGCTACTACCGCGCCGTAACCGCCGACGACATCCGCCGCACAGCCCGCCAAATCCTCACACGAAAGAATTGCTCCGTGCTCTACTATAAAAAGGACTAATCGCAGTTGCCAAGACAACCGCGATTAGCCAACGGACTTTGGATAGTAACGTTTTTTCTATGCGAATACGTCCATCGAGAGGTAGCGTTCGCCCGTGTCGGGGAGGAGGACAAAGACGTTCTTGCCCTTGAACTCGTCGCGGGCAGCCACCTGCGAGGCGGCAAAGGCCGCCGCGCCGCTGGAAATGCCCACCAACAGTCCTTCCTCCTTTGCCAAGGCACGGGCTGTTGCAAAGGCATCCTCGTTGCTGACGGGGAGAATCTCGTCGATGATGGTGCCGTTGTAGTTCACTGGCACAAAGCCGGCACCGATGCCCTGAATCTTATGGGCACCGCTGGGGTTGCCGCTCAGCACTGCCGACGAAGCTGGCTCAACGGCAATCAGCTTAGCATGGGGAAAGGCTTCCTTGATGGCCTCTCCTGCTCCGCTGATGGTGCCTCCCGTCCCTACGCCTGCCACAAAGGCGTCGATGGTGAGTCCCGATTCCTTCGCATCTTTCACCAGCTCTTTACCCGTTGTGGCTACATGAATGGCGGGATTGCTGGGATTGACAAACTGCTGCAGGATGACAGCGTCGGGCGTAGCGTCGCGCAGCTCCTCCGCTTTGGCAATGGCGCCTTTCATGCCCTCGGCGCCAGGGGTGAGGACAATCTGCGTACCGTAGGCGGCTGCCAGCTTGCGCCGCTCGACGGACATCGTCTCGGGCATAGTGAGAATGACCTTATACCCTTTTACGGCACCCACAAGCGAGAGGCCGACGCCCGTATTGCCCGATGTGGGCTCGATGATGGTGCCGCCCGGGCGGAGCGTGCCGCGCCGTTCGGCATCCTCAATCATGGCCAGTGCGATGCGGTCCTTCACCGACCCGCCCGGATTGAAATATTCCACTTTGGCAAACAGGTTTGCCGTCAGCTGACGGACAGACGCATATTTCTCCAATCGCACAACAGGCGTACGTCCGATAAGTTCTGTGATTCTATTATAAATTGCCATGATGTTTGAACTCAGATAAGGGTTTTATTGGAATTACAGTTGTGCAAAAGCCTGTTCGAGGTCGGCAAGGATGTCGTCGATGTGCTCCACGCCGATGCTCAGTCGGATGGTGGTGGGCGTGATGTGCTGTTGAGCCAGCTCCTCGGGCGACAGCTGCGAGTGCGTCGTCGAATAGGGATGGATGACGAGCGACTTCACGTCGGCCACGTTGGCCAGCAGGGAGAAGATGCGGAGCGAGTCGATGAAGCGCCAGGCGTCGTCCTGCGTGCCCTTGATTTCGAAAGTGAAGATGGAGCCTCCGCCTGCAGGGAAATACTGGTTGTAGAGTGTGTGGCTGCGGTGCGAGGGTAGCGCAGGGTGCGACACACTCTTCACCTTCGGATGGTGCGTCAGATAGTCCACCACCTTTAGGGCATTCGCCACGTGTCGCTCGATGCGCAACGGCAGCGTCTCCACCCCCTGCAGCAGAATCCACGCGTTGAAAGGCGAGATGGCAGCCCCTGTGTCGCGCAAAAGCACCGCACGGATGCGAGTGACGAAGGCAGCAGCCCCGGCGACGTCGGCAAACACCGCTCCGTGGTACGAGGGGTCGGGCTTGGCCAGCGTGGGAAACTTGTCGGCAGCCGCCTTGAAGTCGAACCGTCCAGCATCCACAATCACGCCGCCCAGCGACGAGCCGTGGCCGCCGATGAACTTCGTGGCCGAATGGACAACAACGTCGGCTCCATACTTGATGGGCTGCACCAAAATAGGTGCAAAGGTGTTATCGACAATGAAGAGCACCTGATGCTTGTGGGCTATCTCGGCAATGGCAGCCAAATCCACCACGTCGGAGTTCGGGTTACCCAGCGTCTCAGCCAAGACGACCTTCGTGTTGGGACGGATGGCACGCTCCAGTGCCTCCAGGTCGGAAAGGTCAACAATGGTGTGACTGACACCGTTACCGGCCAGCGTGTGGGTGACGAGATTGAACGTGCCTCCATAGAGGTTGTTGGCAGCTACCAGATGGTCGCCCTGCTGCAGGACGTTCTGCAGCGCATAGGTGATGGCTGCTGCACCGGAAGCCACAGCCAGTCCGGCCACACCTCCCTCGAGGGCTGCGATACGGTCTTCCAGCACGCCCTGTGTGGAGTTTGTCAGACGCCCGTAGATGTTACCCGGGTCGCGAAGGCCAAACCGGTCGGCAGCATGCTGCGAGTTGTGGAATACATACGATGTCGTCTGATAAATGGGTACAGCACGAGCATCCGTTACGGGGTCTGCACTCTCCTGGCCTACATGAAGGGCCAGCGTTTCTACATGAAGTTTCTGCTCTTTCATACTTTTTACCTTATTATAATTAATACCAAATGATTTCTTCTTTCTGCGCGCTGCGCCTATTATCCATTATCCAAAGCCCCGTTGGTTAAATTCCTTCGCCGTTCCGGAACATTTGTTCGGTGATGAGCTCACCCTGCAGCACCTTCGAGTGGGGCGGCACATCGTGGGTGAGCCAGACGTTGCCGCCGATGACGGAATCGTGCCCTATGCGCACCCGTCCCAGAACGGAGGCATTGGAGTAGATGGTGACGTTGTCCTCCACCAGCGGATGGCGCGGCAGGTTGACGGGCTGCCCCATGGCGTCGAAATGTATCTTGCGAGCGCCGAGCGTAACGCCCTGATAGATCAGCACGTGGTTGCCGATGATGCACGTCTCGCCGATGACGACGCCCGTGCCGTGGTCGATAGCGAAGTACTCCCCTATCTGCGCTGCGGGATGGATATCGACCCCCGTCTCACTGTGGGCCATCTCCGTCAACATGCGGGGGATGAGGGGCACACCGGCCTCGTAGAGGAAATGGGCCAGCCGGTAGTGCAGCATCACGGAGACGGAGGGATAGCTTAGGACAACCTCCTCGAACGACTTTGCCGCAGGGTCACTGCTGATGAGGGCATCAACATCTGTCAGCAGCAAGCGACGAATCTCGGGCAGCGCGCGCACCACCGCAGAGGCTGTGGCGTCTGCTCCTATCTCTACAGCCAGCAAGTGCCCAATCTCCCACGTCACGTCCTCCTGACCGTATATTTCGGGGAAGACGGCGTGCCGGACAAGCCTCATCACGTGCTTCAGCGCATCGTGCGATGGCAGGTGGGTACGGGACGATATTCTTTTCTCTTCCATTGCTTTCTTTTGGTTTTGTCGATGCAAAATTACAACATCATGTAGGTTATTTCCAAACTTTTTTGAATAATCAGAAAATTTTATTATCTTTGCAGCCGCAATCAGAAATAAAGCGCCACAAAACAGCGTCAACAGGTGACTTTGCAGAAAAAAATTATTAAACGAAAAAAAAGATAAAAATGAAACAAGATTTAGACGAACTTGACATTCTCCTCCTGAAGGAGCTGCAGCGGGACGGGCATCAGACCATCAAGGAGCTGTCCCAAAAAGTACACCTGAGTGTATCGCCCGTCTTTGAGCGCATACGCAAGCTGGAGCGCGAGGGTTACATCCAAGGCTATGTGGCGGTGCTCGATGCCGAGAAACTCGACTGCGGCTTCATGGTGTTCTGCTTCATTAAGATGAAGCAACACTCACACGAGAATGCTACGCAGCTGATGACAGCCGTGCAACAGATTCCAGAGATTGTAGAGTGCTACAACATCTCGGGCGACTACGACTTCCTGCTGAAAATCTACGTCAGGAACATGAAGCAGTATCAGGAGTTTGTCCTGCGCATCTTAGGCGACATCCCCGCCATCGGCAACCTGAACTCCTCCTTCGTCCTCGGTGAAGTGAAGAACTCCCACAATCTGCCGATTTAAATTAAGTTAAGAATTAAGAGTTAAGAGTTAAGAAAAATAGCTCTGAGGGACGAACCTCCGTCGCAGAACACATTTCTTAACTCTTAACTCTTAATTTTTAATTCTTAATTACTTTATCACCCCCAGCTCCTTGCCGACCTTGATGAAGGCGGCGATGCAGCGGTCGAGGTGGGCACGCTCGTGGGCGGCACTGAGCTGCACGCGGATGCGAGCCTGCCCCTTCGGCACGACGGGATAGTAGAAGCCAGTGACGTAGATGCCCTCGTCGGCCATGCGGGCGGCGAAGTCCTGGCTCAGCTTGGCGTCGTAGAGCATGACGGCGCAGATGGCGCTCTGCGTGGGCTTGATGTCGAAGCCCGCGGCCAGCATCTTCTCGCGGAAATAGACCACGTTCTCCTGCTGCTTGGTGTGCAGGGCGTCGCTCTCCTTCATCATGCGGAACACCTCCAGCGAAGCACCCACCACCTCGGGCGGCAGCGAGTTGGAGAAGAGGTAGGGACGGCTGCGCTGACGCAGCATGTCGATGATCTCCTTGCGTCCTGTGGTAAAGCCGCCTATGGCACCGCCGAAGGCCTTGCCCAGCGTGCCCGTGTGGACGTCGATGCGCCCGTAGCAGTTGAACTGCTCGGCCACACCATAGCCGTGCTTGCCGACGACCCCCGCGCTGTGGCACTCATCCACCATCACCAGGGCGTCGTACTTCTCGGCCAGGTCGCAGATTTTGTCCATCGGCGCAACGTTGCCGTCCATCGAGAAGACGCCGTCGGTGCAGATGATACGGAAGCGCTGCGCCTGTGCCTCCTGCAGACAGCGCTCCAGGTCGGCCATGTCGGCATTGGCATAGCGGTAACGCTTGGCCTTGCAGAGGCGCACGCCGTCGATGATGCTGGCGTGGTTCAGCGCGTCGCTGATGATGGCGTCATCCTCGCCCAGCAGCGGCTCGAACAGGCCGCCGTTAGCATCGAAGCAGCTGGCGTAGAGGATGGTGTCCTCGGTGTGGAAATAGGCGCTGATGGCCGCCTCCAGCTCCTTGTGCATGTCCTGCGTGCCGCAAATGAAGCGCACGGAGCTCATGCCGTAGCCGCGCTCGTCCATCGCCTTCTTGGCGGCCTCGATGAGGCGCGGATTGTCGCTCAGACCCAGATAGTTGTTGGCGCAGAAGTTCAGCACCTCGCTGCCGTCGGCCAGCTGGATAGCGGCACGCTGCGGAGAGGCTATCAGACGCTCGTTCTTGTACAATCCTGCATCCTTGATGCCCTGAAGCTCAGTCTGCAGATACTCTTTCATTTTTCCAAACATAAGACAAACGATTTAATGGTTCACGGAATTATCTGCCGCGAAGATACAATAAAAAAAGGAAAGGAGATAATAAAAACAGAAAAAACTCGTAAAAAAGGTTATCCGCAAGAATACCTCTAACGGTCTGAAGGACCGTTACCACCTCTTTTTTGATTCCCGGGTAGAGAGCCGGAACTGAATGGGGAGGTTGAAAGTCATAGCCTCGACCTCGCCCTTCCCGTTCCGGCCAGGCTTCCATTTCGGCATCTCGCGCACTATCCTGAGCGCTTCGTCGTCAAGAAGCTTATCCACAGACTTGATGACTTCGGCGTTTGATATCGATCCATCCACGTTTACCAAAAACCGCACGATGACACGTCCTTCAACGCCCTTTTTCTGTGCCGATATAGGATAGCGGATGCTCGTTTTCAGGTAGTTCATCAGCGCCTCCACTCCGCCTGGAAATTCGGGAATAGTTTCTCCTAAATGGCAGACAAAACCGTCCTCCGAATCCGCAGGCACCCTGTTTTCTTCATCCAACTTGAAGTGTACAGGCACGACATATCGGCACCTCACGGGCGTCCCCTTATGCGTGGCAGGTTTCCACTTCGGCATGGAGCGCACCAGGCGGACAGCCTCGGCATCTAACAATGGTTTAGGGTCGCTGATAACGACAATACGAGATAACGTACTGTCTTCCTCTATCCAGAACTGTACGACGACTCGGCCCTCGATGCCCTTCTCTTTTGCCTCCTCAGGATAGCGGAGGTTGTCGCGAAGATAGTTTTTCAGGGCATCGGTTCCCTCTGGAAATTCAGGCATTAAGTCAACACTTGTGACAAGGAGGCTGACACGTTCTTCTTCAGCATAGACAACCGAGGTAGTGTCACGCTGCGCATGGGCGACAAGTGCCATTGTGCAGGCAAATGCCATAACTAACAAACGGCAAGAAAAAAACTTTTTCATAGTTGTATAGATTTAATCGCAACAAAAATAGTCATCATGCTTTGAAAGGGCTAACTTTTTTACTCTTTTTATGCTTAGTTAAGGTTTTTTATCATCTGCATGAATGCCCCTTGCGCCCCCCGTGGAAAGGACATTTTTGCCGAAAACTATAAAAAAAAAAGATTTTCGCTCGTTCACTCGTTTTTTTGTACTATCTTCGCGGCGTGAAAATTCTAACCAAGGAAATGAAGAATGTTCTTGTCATTGGTTCCACAGGCCAGATTGGCTCGGAGCTTACCATGAAATTACGAAGAGAGATTCCAGGTTCAACTATTGTAGCCGGCTACATCAAGGGTGCCGAGCCGAAAGGCCTTCTGCTGGAGAGCGGTCCGTCGGAAGAGGCCGACGTCACCAACGCTGCCCAGCTGGCAGCCATCGTCGATAAGTACCACATCGACACCATTTACAACCTCGCCGCCCTGCTCTCAGCCGTTGCTGAAGCCCGTCCCCTGCTGGCCTGGCACATCCAGATGGACGGCCTCATCAACATCCTGGAGATAGCCCGCGAGAAGCACTGCGCCGTCTTCACCCCCAGCAGCATCGGCTCGTTCGGCGAGAACACCCCCCACAAGAACACCCCGCAGGACACCATCCAGCGTCCCCGCACCATGTACGGCGTCACGAAGGTGAGCACTGAGCTGCTCTCCGACTACTACTTCCACAAGTACGGCGTCGATACGCGCTCGGTGCGCTTCCCCGGGCTCATCAGCTACGTCACCCTGCCCGGCGGCGGCACCACCGACTACGCCGTCGAAATCTACTACGCCGCCGTGCGCGGCGAGGACTTCGCCTGCCCCATCCCCGCCGGCACCTACATGGACATGATGTATATGCCCGACGCCCTGCACGCTGCCGTGCAGATTATGCAGGCCGACCCCTCGCGCCTCATCCACCGCAACGCCTTCAACATCGCCAGCATGAGCTTTGAGCCTGAACAACTGCGTGCCGAAATACTGCGCTTCGAACCCGGTTTCAGGATGCACTACGTCGATGACCCCGTGCGCAAGGCCATTGCCGACAGCTGGCCCGACAACATGGACGACAGCTGCGCCCGCGCCGAGTGGGACTGGTGCCCCACCTACGACCTCCACTCCATGTCAGAGGACATGTTCCGCCACCTGCGCGAGAAGCTCCTGCCAAAGGACTGAGAATTACCATGTTCATTTAGAAATCTCGATTTTTTTTGAAGACAGCAGACGACGTCGGGCAGAATAGTAGAATAGTAGAATAGTAGAATAGTACGATAGTATGGTCGCCTTTCTCGCGCACGCGAGTATAGACGTGGAAAAGAAGTAGATATCTATATATTTATTATTTATATATTATATATTATATATACCATATACTTAAACGCGCGCGGGCAAGTGAAGAATACTACCATACTATCGTACTATCGTACTATTCTACTATTCTCCTCACGATGGCCCACTTTTTCCCAAGTTCACCCCTCCCCCTTGCCAGTGCCCCCTTTCCGCACGCGGAAAAGGCCTTTCCACACGCCAGAGCCCCCTTTCCGCACGACAGAGCCCCCTTTTATTTGTTAAATCATCGCGGCAACTAATAATGCATCCGCCTTTTGTAGATTAACATACGAATAAAGGGGAAATGACAATAAAAGCATAAAGAATGCGTTATTATATTAGCCGAAACGGACTTCGAGAATGGCTGAATACGGAGGGCAGGGTCTGAATACATCATTTTGATTGTTAAAAAAAAGGTATCATGATTGACGAGATTATCGACTACAACAAGAGTTTTGTAGCACAGAAAGGCTACGAAAAGTACCTTACGGACAAGTATCCCAACAAGAAGCTGGCCGTGCTTTCGTGCATGGACACGCGGCTGACGGAGCTGCTGCCGGCAGCTCTCGGACTGAAGAACGGCGATGCGAAAATAATAAAGAATGCAGGCGGGCTGGTCATTTCGGCCTTCGACTCGGCCATGCGAAGCCTGATTGTGGCCATCTATGAATTAGGCGTAGAGGAAATAATGGTTGTGGCACACTCGCATTGCGGGGCATGCCACATGAGTTTCGACCACTTCCATCATGAGATGACTGCCCGTGGCGTGGCAGACGAAACACTTGATACCATCGAGAAGTGCGGGATAGACTTACACCATTGGCTGGAGGGATTCAAGGACACGCCGTCGTCGGTGAGAAAGACTGTCGAGACCATCAAATCCCACCCGCTTGTGCCAAAAGATATTGTGGTGCGAGGTTTTATAATTGATTCCATGACTGGGGAGTTGGAGGAAATCGTATAAAACCATTTCCTTTGACTAAACCCACCAGAAAAACAACAAGGTGAAGACAGAAGTCGTCAATCTGTCCGGTAAAGCGTGCCGTCTGTTCGTTCAGTCCCATGCCAAGCATCTGCTCATTCAACCTATGGATGGACAAGAACTGGCCTCGTCGGAACAGGAGGTAGAAACCATCCGGGCGTTGTCAGCAGAGGCGTTCTGCTTTGCTGCCCTCAGAATTGAAGACTGGAATGAGGAGCTTACTCCCTGGGCTGCCCCTCCTGTCTTCGGGAAAACACCGTTTGGCGACGGCGCAGGGAAGACCTTGGCGTTCATAACAGACCAACTGCTGCCGGTGCTCCATGAAAAGGAGATAGACACGGCGCACTGTCTGCTTGGAGGCTATTCTCTTGCAGGGCTGTTTGCGTTGTGGGCGGGCTACCGGACAAGCAGATTTGAAGGCATTGCCGCTGTTTCACCATCCGTCTGGTTCCCGGGCTGGGTTGAATACGCCACACAGGGGAAGCCCTTTCCAGGCTCCGTCTATCTCAGCCTTGGCGACAAGGAGGAGAAGGCGAAAAACCCCGTCGTGGCACAAGTGGGCAATGCCATCCGCAGGCAGGAGGAGGTGCTGCGGGGACAGGGTGTGAACACGATACTTGAATGGAATGCCGGCAACCACTTTGCCTGCGTGCCGGAACGTATGGCAAAGGGTTTTGCGTGGCTGATGAACAACCGGAACGTTGCCGTCAGCCCTTCGAGGCTCTCTTGCGGGGGGTGAAGAGGCGGCGCAGCAGGCCCGGTTTGCGTCCGGCTTGCACGGCGGTGGTGTCGGGGGCTGCCTCGGTCTGGTTGTCGGGCGCTGCGATGGGGACGAGCTCCTCGATGTTGTCGTCGGCAATCATCTCGCCTTCTATATAGACGCGAACAGGGGTGTTGGCGGCGTTGCTATGGATGGTGATGCTCTTCTTGAAGACGCCGGGGCGCTTGGTGCGGCCGTTGTAGGTGACGTTGAGGGTGCCGGTGGCGCCAGGGGCAATGGGCTCCATGGTGTACTCGGGCACCGTGCAGCCACATGAGCTGACGGCCTGATGGATGATGAGGGGGGCGTTGCCGGTGTTGGTGAATGTGAAGACGCAGCTGACAACACAGGTGTCCTGTGCCACAACGCCGAAGTTGTGGGTCTTGTTCTTGAAGGTCATCTCGGCTGTCTCTTCGGCAAACGCGGCAGAAACCAGTAGCATGGCTGCACAAAATAGGGTTAGGGACTTTTTCATATTCTTTGATTATATTGATACGTTTGAACTTGAGTCTTTCACGAATTGTTCATGTTGACATCTTGTTGTTTCCTCAGATTTAGAGTCGTTGGACTTGCTTGACGCCCTTTACCTCGCGAAGCTTCTTGATGAGGGAGTTGAGGCGGCTGACGTCGTCCATCAGGATGGTAAGCTGGCTGGTGAAGAGCTTGTCGTGGGTGTTGATATTGATGTTGCGCAGCTTCACGTGCTCGTCCTTGGAGAGGATGGAGGTGAGGTTGTTGATGATGCCGAGTTCGTCGAGTCCGACGACGCTCAGGGTGACGGCATAGAACTTGCCGCCGGCCTTGCCCGACCAGCGGGCAGGGACGATGCGGTAGCTGAAACGGCTGCGCAGATCGGGGGCGTTGGGGCAGCTCTGACGATGTATCTTGATGCCGTCACCGACGGTGACGAAGCCGAAGATATCGTCACCGAAGATGGGATGACAGCACTTGGCGAGCTTGTACTCGACGCCAGCCATGTGGGGATCGACGAAGAGGATGCCTCCGTCGGCGGCATCGGCAGCATCGCCGACAGCGGTGCCCTGTGCCTCCACATCGGTCTTCTGACGGTACTCTGCAGCACTATGGGCAGAGCCCGTCTCCTCCCCACCCTCGCCGGCGATGCCGTGCGCGTAGTCCCGGAGGGCGTTGTAGCCTTCGATAATCTCGTCGGCAGTAAGCTTGCCGTCGGCGACGTGCTGATAGAACACCTGCTCCTGCTGCTTGTAGCCCATCTTGCGTATGAGACGGAGCATGATGCCCTCGTCGAGCTCTATCTTGCGGTTTTTGAAACGGCGTTCAATCTCCTCTCGGCCGATGGATGCCTGCTGTGACTCTATCTCCTTCAGCGCCTGTCGCACCTTGCTGCGGGCACGCGAGGTGGTGACGATGGACAGCCAACCCTGCTTGGGTGTCTGGGCGTTGGAGGAGAGAATCTCCACCTGGTCGCCGTTGTGAAGGACGTAGCGGATAGGTACGTGGCGGTTGTTCACCTTGGCACCGGTGCAATGGTAGCCGAGGTTGGTGTGGATGCTGTAGGCAAAATCGAGCACGGTGGCTCCGTGGGGCAGTTTGAAGAGGTCGCCCTGCGGAGTGAAGACGAATACGTCGTCCTTGTAGAGGTCCATCTTGAAGCGGTCCATCAGTTCGCGGTCGTCGTCGGCATTCTCCAGTGCCTCGCGAATGCTGGTGAGCCATTCGTCCAGCCCTGTCTCGCCCTGCACGCCCTTGTAGCGCCAATGGGCTGCCAGGCCCCGCTCGGCAACGTCGTCCATGCGCTCGGTGCGAATCTGCACCTCCACCCAGCGTCCCTCGGGGCCCATCACGGTGGTGTGGAGGCTTTCGTAGCCATTGCTCTTGGGGATGCTGAGCCAGTCGCGCAGACGGTTGGGGTTAGGCTGGTACATGTCGGTGACGATGGAATAGGCCAGCCAGCAATCGGGCTTTTCGCGTTCGGGTGGACTGTCGATGATGATGCGGATGGCGAAAAGGTCATAGACGCCCTCGAAGGGGCAGCGTTGCTTCTTCATCTTCTGCCAGATGCTGTGGATGCTCTTGGTGCGCCCTTTGATGTGGCACTTCAGGCCGGCCGCAGCCACCTTGCGGCTGACGGGCTCGATGAAGTCGGCAATATACTTGTCACGAGCGGCTTTCGTCTGCGACAGCTTGTCCTTAATCTGGTAATACACCTCGGTCTCGGTATATTTCATGGACAAGTCTTCCAGCTCGGACTTGATGCGGTAGAGTCCCAGCTTGTGCGACAGCGGGGCATAGAGATAGGCCGCTTCACCCGCCACCTTGCGGCGGAAATCCTCGCATGCCTCACGGTTCTCGTCCGGCAGCATCGAGAGCTGGCGCATGAGGCAGGTGCGCTCGGCTATCATGATGAGGATGACGCGCATGTCGCCCGCAAAGGAGAGCAGCAGATTGCGGAAGTTCTCCGACTCGATGGTGGGGTTTTTCTCATAGAGACGGCTGATGTTGACCAGCCCCCCGATGATGCGGGCGACATCGGCTCCATATTCCCTTTCAACGGCGGGAATGTCGATGACACCGACGCGGACAGCAGCATGCAGCAGCACAGCCAGAATGGCTGCACGCTTCATGCCCATCTCCTCCGAGACGACGATGGCCGTGTGGACATCGAGCAGCAGCGGATTGTGTCCGAACACGTTGCGCACGAGCGTCTGGCTCCCGGCCGCCTGCTGCATACAGTTGAGGGCACGCTGCAGCGTGGCATCGTCCACGCTGTCGCCCACCTGACTTGAAAGGAGGTTCAAAAGCTGTGCAAACTCCTCCCGCTCATCGTCTGCGAAGAGGGGTGAAGCCGAAAAGATGTCCAAGGCACTGTAGTCCACTGACGCGTTCGTTTCTATTTCCGTTGCAAAAGTAACCACTTGTTTCTATCTTTCCAAATCAGACGGAGTTTTTTCTGTTTTTTTATGTTAGGGCTGAGGGATGGAGGGGCCCAGAAATATGGGAGTCGGAAATGAAGGAAACGGGAGGGAAGCGTCAAAGCTCCCCTCTCGCGATGTATTTCTTGCGCAATCTTATATTAGAAGGTCAAGCCAAGGCATACGCTGACAGGCCAGACGGCCGAACTGTTCATCGTGGCGGAATGGCTAAGGCTGCCGGAGAAGAGCTCAAACAGCGACGTCTTGGCCATGAGGCTGATGTTGTCGTATCCCACCTGTGCCAGCAGGTTGACGTTCAGCGGGTGCATGGTGATGTTGGAGGTGATGGTCTCTTTGCGCTTTCCGTTGCGGCGTCCGCGCGAGGCGGGCGAGAAGCGGTACTCCAGCTCGGGGCCAAAGGCGAAGAAGAAGCCGTCGTCGGAGGTCTGAAGCTCAAGCTGGATGGGCAGCTTGAACGACCAGTAGCGGAACCACGTCTCGTCATACGGCTCAATGTCGGACTGCATGGAGAAATAGGTTGTACGCTCACCCTGAGGGGCACGGCTTGTGAAGAAGTAATGTGGTGTGTCGAACTTATACATGGTGCGTCCGAAGCCGAAGGCAAAGCCCAGGCCGACGTGGTCGCCGGCAAGGCGGACGGCATCCAACGGCAAATAGATGCCCCACTCCCAACTTTTGGCCTCGTCGAGACGGACGTCGCTGAACTGCATGCTGAACGGCCCTTCGGCAAAAAGACCGCTGAAGCCCATGTAGTAGAAGGGGATATGGGCTGAGAAACCATGGCCGAAGCTGACGTCGTAGCTGACGTTTGACTTCTCATAGACGCCGTCCTCGGTGTTACGCTTCAGCGAATACTCGCGGGTGATGACCCACTGGCCGATGCGCTGCTGCTCAACGGTACTCTCACTTTCCGACTCCTGTGCACTCGTCTCCACGATGCCTGCGATGCCAAGCAAGGCTGCTGCCAAAAAGGCAAAAAACGTTTTTTTCATTCCTGTAGATGTTATTTTTTCTTTATTTTCGCAGGTTAGACGTCGCAAAGTTACGAAAAGTTGCAATGCCAACGCAAAAAAGCTGTATTTTTGCAGAAATTTTTTACGTAAAGCATGAGCAACGACATCCGCCATATCCGCATCGAGGACTACGATTATCCCCTGCCCGACGAGCGCATTGCCAAATTCCCCCTGGCCGAACGCGACAGCAGCAAACTGCTGGTATGCCAGGACGGCCGCATCAGCGAGGACGTGTTCTCTGCCCTGCCCGGCCACTTGCCGAAAGGTGCGCTGATGGTGTTCAACAACACACGCGTCATCCAGGCACGGATGCACTTCCGCAAGGAGACAGGAGCACTGGTCGAGGTGTTCTGCCTCGAGCCGCTGGTGCCCCGCGAATACGTCTCCATGTTTGCCCAAAGGCAGTCTTGCGTATGGCTCTGCATGGTGGGAAACCTCAAGAAATGGAAAAGGGGGAGCCTCACCCGCTCCATCGACGTCTGCGGGCGACAGGTGGAGCTGACCGTCAGCAGGCTGGACGAAGGGACGGACATCGTGCGCGGCACCACCTATTGCACCACATCGTCGCCCGAATTTCCCGTCTGTTTCAGCTGGACCTCCGAGCAGGGCAGCTGCACCTTTGCCGAGGTGCTGCAGGCATGCGGCGAGTTGCCCATCCCTCCTTATTTAAATAGGGAGACGCAAGAGAGTGACCTCCGCACCTATCAGACGGTATATTCGAAGATAGAGGGCTCGGTGGCTGCGCCCACGGCAGGACTGCACTTCACCGAGCAGGTGCTGCAAGCCCTTGACGACCACGGCATAGAGCGTGAGGAGGTGACGCTTCACGTAGGCGCCGGCACCTTCAAACCCGTCAAGAGCGAGTTCATCAGCGGGCATGAGATGCACGCCGAGTACATTGTTGTCCGACGTGCTACCATCGAGAAGCTCATCCGCCATGGCGGCGAAGCCATTGCCGTCGGCACCACCTCCGTCCGCACACTCGAAAGCCTCTACTACATCGGCCTGCTCATCTCCCGCAAGCCCGACATACAGGAAGACGAACTGCATATCCCCCAGTGGATGCCCTACGAAGAGGGGCTGGAGCAACCGACGGCCGTGGAAGCGCTGCAAGCCATCCTGCATTGGATGGAGCGGAACAGCCTCGAAGCCTTCCACACCACCACGCAGATTATCATCGTACCGGGCTACCCTTTCCACATTGTCAGCCGCATGGTCACGAATTTCCACCAGCCAAAGAGCACGCTGTTGTTGCTGGTGTCGGCTTTTGTCGGTTGCCATCCCGACGGCAAGCCCGTCTGGAAGGACATCTATGACTTTGCCCTCGCGCACAACTTCCGCTTCCTCTCCTATGGCGACTCGTCGCTACTCTGCCGAGGCAATGCAAAAGAGCAAAAAGTAAATCAACAAATTGCAGATAAACAAACATGGTAAGTATAGGTGACAAGGTGCGTTTTCTGACCGAGACAGGCGGAGGCACCGTAAAAGGATTCAAAGGCAAGGATACCGTCATTGTAGAAGGTGACGACGGCTTCGACATCCCCATGCTCATCACAAACGTGGTGGTCGTAGGCAACACCGACGCGCTGAACTTCGAGCGCCGTCCCGTATCCAAACCCAGTCCTCAACCCCCAGCCAATCCCGCAACTCCAGTCAATCCAACAACTCCAGTCAATCCAGCCTCACAGCCACAAGCTGCTGTCGTACAGGAGTTTGCCGGGCACGACACACTGAACGTCCATCTGGCCTTCCTGCCCGTTGACATCAAGGCCATCAGCACCACCGTCATGGAGGCATGGCTTGTCAACGACAGCAACTATTTCGTCACCTATGCCTGGGCCTCCATCGGCTCGGGCAGTCTGACGCTGTTCGGACAAGGGACGCTTGAGCCTAACAGCGTGGTCTTCCTGCGTGAGTTTTCGCGCGACATGTACGAACAGCTCGAGCACGTCAGTTTCCAGCTCCTTGCCTGGAAGCAGGGCAAGCCCTACCGACGTAAGCCAGTGATTGACGCCGAACTGCGCATCGACACGGTCAGGTTCTTCAAGCTACACACCTTCCACGAAACGCCCTTTTTCGAAGACCCTGCCCTACTCTACGACATTGTCCGCGACGATCGTCCCTCTCGCCCCGTCGTCATTCCCCGCGAGGAACTGAGCGAAGCCCTGTCGTCGGGCAAGAAGGCAGCCGACACCTCCGTTACCACGGCACGCAGGTCGAGGTTCTATGCAACGAAGCCCGACCGTAACGCCCCCATCGAAGTGGATTTGCATATCAACGAGCTGTTGGAAACCACAGCCGGCATGTCGAACAAAGATATTCTGGACTATCAGATTGAAACCTTCCGTCGCGTGCTACGCGAAAACCAAAACCGCCACGGCCAGCGCATCGTCTTCATTCACGGCAAGGGCGACGGGGTGCTCCGTGCCGCACTGAAAAGCGAGCTGGAACGCAAGACCGACCACTATAGCTTCCAGGACGCTTCGTTCCAGCGCTATGGCTTCGGGGCTATGCTGGTGATTGTGAAGTGAGATTTCTTGCTCTGAAAAGTAAATAAACAGAGAAAAACTTGTTTTTCCGCAAACGATATTGTATTTTTGTCGCCGATTATGAAAGCTAATCCGATTATCAAACGTCTTTGGCTTGCCGTTGCTATCCTCGTCTGTGGGACAGGCGTTGAAGTTTGGGCCAGACCTTCCCTGCCGCCTACCATCGTGGCCGACACCCTGACGGCTTCATCGACCAAGGAGGTGCAGAAGGCGTCTAAGGTCGCCGACAAAGCCGCACTGAAGCAGGCAAAGGAAGAGGCGAAAAAAGCCCGCAACCACGAGAAATATCTTCAGAAGCAGGCGAAGAAACAGGCAAAGCGCGAAAAGGAACAGGCAAAGGCTGTCGCCAAGTCGCAAAAAGAGGCAGCCAAGATGGCCAAGAAACTGGCCGAGATGAAACCTCAGACCGTGTACATCTACGGGGCGGGCATCAACTTCCTCGACTCGGTGGTCTATGTCACCGATTTCCAGCACATCGACAGTGTCTATATCGAACCTGATGGTGAACTGCGCGACTACTACGCCTACTCGGGCGACCTAAAATTCCACCTGGAATCACACTATAACCTGGAGAACGAAACGTGTGCCGTGTTCTACATGACGGATGAGAAGAAAGCAACCAAGCGATTCTCCAAGATGGATGCCAAGCTGCGCAAGAAAGGCTTCCTCATCAATCGTGTCAGCAGAGACGAATTCACCTTTGTACGTCAGGAGGACAAGCATGAAGAATAGCGCTCTTTTCTTCCTCTCCCTTTTGTTCCTCTTCACGGCCTGTCACCCCTGGGATCATCCCGTTGAAGAAGAAGACCAGCAGCTCACGCGCACCGTACTTGTGTATATGGTAGCCGAGAACAGCCTTTCCTATAACAACTTCCACGAACAGGACCTGAACGAGCTGTTGTCGGCATCGGGCGAAATCCCGTCCAAGTGTCGCCTGCTGGTGTATGTCGATGACACCGATACTCCCCGTCTCTATCTGATAGAAAGCGGTTCCGACACCCGACAGCCCCGCTTGCTCAAGCAATGGACGGAGGAAATGGACAGCTGCGACCCCGAGACACTACGGCAGATAATGGGAATCATGACTACGCTGCTCCCCTCGAAGAGCTATGGCCTTGTCTTCTGGAGCCACGGCAACGCCTGGTTGCCCGCCTCCCGTGCCTCCTCTGCTACGGCCATCCGGCAGACTCCCCCGTCGGATCATTCGAAACGTTCCAACCCCCAGCGTACCATCGGCATCGACAATGGAGGAAACTCCTACAGCAACTCAGGCTCCAAGATGGAAATAAGCCAGCTGGCAGAGGTGCTGAGCGGCTTCCCCAAACTCAGTTTCTTGTTGTTCGACGCTTGCTTCATGCAGACCATCGAGGTGGCCTACGAACTGCGCAACGTCACCGACTACGTCATTGCCTCACCCGCCGAGATTCCCAACCCCGGCGCGCCCTACGACTGCATACTGCCATGTATGTTCCGCGAAATCGCCGACGTGGAGGGCATCATCGACCAGTACTATCACCACTATGCCGATTCGGCCATCTACATCAGCAACAAATCCAGCTCCACCCATGGTGCCCTGTTGTCTGTGGTGGACACCAAGGGACTCAATGCCCTGCAGGATGTCACAGAACGGATGATTCAGCGCTATGCCTCGGCCGGGCAGGACGATTATCTGGCCAGTGTGCTGCGCTATTTCCCCCTCTCGTTGCAGACCATGCCTGAGTTCTTCGACATGAAAGCCTACATGCGCCACCTCATCACGTCTGACGACGACTGGACCGACTGGCTCTCAGTCTTCAACCAAGCTGTGCCCTATCGCCGTGCCACAGAGCACTGGTACACCTCCTACACAGGCCGCTACATGTACGTCGGCAATGAGGACAACTATGGAGGCATTTCCATGTTTGTCCCCCAGCCGGACTCGTTCTACAGTTCGTTGCTTAGTCAGTTCCGACAGACGTCGTGGTATCCCGTTTCAGGGTGGCCGACATTCTATCCATAAGTTCTTTTGACACCGGCACCAGCGGCAGGCGCAACACATTCTGCATGTGCCCGGTCAGGCTTAGCGCCGCCTTTACACCGGCTGGGCTGCCCTCGGCAAACAGCTGTTCGCAGACGGGCTCCAACCGTGCCGCCATTGCTGCGGCCTCTTCTGGTTCGCCCTTGCGGATGGCGGCGCAAAGTGCACTTACCTCTGCCGGCAGCAGATTGCTCACCACCGACACCACGCCGTCAGCTCCCCGCTGCATCAAGGGCAGCGTCAGCTTGTCATCGCCCGACAACACCTTGAACCCCTCGGGACGCCCGTTCAGGATGTGCTCAATCTGCGCCACGTTGCCCGATGCTTCCTTGATGCCGATGACGCGCGGACAGTCGCGGGCAATGCGCAGCGTCGTCTCCGCCGTCAGGTTGACGCCCGTGCGCGACGGCACATTGTAGAGCACAACGGGCAGCGGCGATGCCTCGGCCAGCGCTCGGTAGTGACGGTAAAGCCCCTCTTGCGACGGCCTATTATAATAAGGAGTAACGATGAGCAACGCATCCATGCCTTCGAAGGCATCGGCCTGCAGGCGTTTCAGCATACCGGCTGTGTCGTTGCCGCCGAAACCCAGCAGCAGCGGCAGCCGGCCTCCGGCCACACGCACCACGGTTTCGCAAACCAGGTGCTGTTCGTTCTCCGTCAGCGTAGGTGTCTCGGCCGTCGTACCCAGCACGCAAAGGAAGTTAATCCCTGCGCTGATATTGCCTTCGACCAGACGCTCCAAGGCATCCACGTCTATGCTGAAATCCTCACGAAAAGGCGTCACCAGCGCAGTTCCAGCGCCACTGAGGCCCATAAATGCATCGTCTCTGTCCATAGTCAGTCTTGAAATCTTCGGCGAAGGTACAGCTACCCGCGCGAAAAAACAAATATATTTGCGTTTTTTATCGACTTCTTGAACACAAGCATAGATGCTGTTACCTTGTCCACCATGAATTGTGTTCGCCCTTCGCATCACGGCAATGAACCGTTGCATATTTGTATCCGCTGTTTCCCTTCCCTCCATCTGCAATGCACGAAGATATGGGCACGAGAATGACAAATAATAGCTCAGATTTGCGGGTTAAGGATTTTTGACGTATCTTCGCAGCCGGATTATGGAAAAGGATATTATCATACTCGGCATAGAGTCGTCGTGCGACGACACGTCGGCTGCCGTTATCCGAAACGGCAAGCTGCTCTCGAACGTCACGGCCAGCCAGGCCGTGCACGAGAGCTTTGGCGGTGTGGTGCCCGAACTGGCATCGCGCGCACATGAGCAGAACATCGTACCTGTGGTCAGCGAAGCGCTGAAGCGGGCTGGCGTGGCAAAGGAACAACTGTCGGCCGTTGCTTTTACACGGGGGCCGGGACTGATGGGCTCGCTGTTGGTGGGAGTGTCGTTCGCCAAAGGCTTTGCCCGCTCGCTGGACATCCCCCTTATCGACGTCAACCACCTGCAAGGCCACGTTTTGGCCCATTTCATCGAAGAAGAGGGTGTAGAGACACCCCACCCTGCCTTTCCATTCCTCTGCCTGCTGGTGTCGGGAGGCAATTCGCAGATAGTGCTCGTAAAGGCCTACAATCAGATGGAGGTCATCGGCCAGACCATCGACGATGCGGCGGGCGAAGCTATCGACAAATGCTCGAAGGTGATGGGGCTGGGCTATCCCGGCGGCCCTATTATCGACAAGCTGGCCCGACAGGGCAATGCCAAGGCGTTTACCTTCAGCAAACCACACATCGAAGGATACGACTACAGCTTCAGCGGACTGAAGACGTCATTCCTCTATTTCCTGCGCGACCAGATAAACGAAAATCCCGATTTCATCGAGCAAAACAAGACTGACCTTGCCGCTTCGTTAGAGAGGACTGTGGTAGAGATTTTGATGGACAAGTTGCGTCGTGCCGCTCGCGACCTGAACATCCGCGAGGTGGCTGTAGCGGGTGGCGTCAGCGCCAACACGGGACTGCGGAACGCCTTCCTCGACCACGCACGACGCTACCGCTGGAACGTATTCATACCCAAGTTCGGCTATACGACTGACAACGCCGCCATGATTGCCATCACAGGCTACTATAAATTCCAGGACGGCGACTTCTGCCCTATCGACCTGCCGGCCTATTCACGCGTAACCCTATAATTATGAAACGAGACATCACCCAACTGGCCCTTGCCATCATCAGGACGCTGACAAAGAGAAAACAATCCGTCGGGACAGCCGAGAGCTGCACGGGCGGCGGCATCGCCGCTGCACTGACCTCCATCAGCGGCAGTTCGGCGGTGGTGCGCGGCGGCATCGTGTCGTATGCCACCGAGGTGAAGCACGACCTGCTGCACGTGAAGGCCGACACCCTGCGCCACTACGATGTGGTGAGCGAGCCTGTGGTCATCGAAATGGCCCTGGGGGCGCAGCGGGCGCTGAAGGCAGACTATGCCGTTGCCACCTCGGGCGTCTCGGGCCCAACAGGGGGTACCCCTGAGATACCCGTCGGCACCGTGTGGATGGCCGTCGCCACCGCCGAAGGAAAAGTCGTCACCCACTGTCTGAGGGGTGACGACCTGGGACGCAGCCGCAACACAAGTCGTGCCGTGCAGGCGGCCTTGCAGTTACTGTTGGACGCTATTTCTTCTCGGGCATGAGCATGACGGCGCCGCCGGTGCCCGTCATGTAAGTGGGCAGCTTGCCGTCCCACTTCTCAATCCAGTCTTCCTGCACAATCTGCTCGGAGAGCGAGGCACTGATGGTACGGTTGTAGTACGCCTCGGCATCGGCCTTGACCTTCATGGCCTCGGCATTTCCCCGTGCCTCGGCTACGGCAATCTTGGCCATCGCCTCTGCCTCCTTCACCTTGTTCTCGGCCTTCAGAGCCGACTGGATGGCGATGTTCTTTTCATTAATCATCTCCGTGAGCGATGCAGGAGGAGTAATCTGCGAGGTGAACTCCTCGACGATGAACCCCTCGTCGCGCATGGTGGCGTCGAGACGCGAACGGACGTCGTTCTCGAACTTCTCGCGGTTGGACATAAGCGAGTCTGACGAATACTGGTTAGCACACGTGCGGTAGGCCTCGTAGATGCAGGTGCGGATGTAGCCGCTCTCCAGCTCGCGCACGCCCTTGCGGTACTTCACGAAGATGCTGCACACCTTCTCCTCGTCGATGCGGTAGGCAATCGTCGGATCCATGGAGAAGATGGAGGCGTCCTTGGCATTGACGTTGAAGGGCTCGTAGTTCTTACGCTGCACGTAGGTGGGATATTTGTAGATGCGCGTGGTGATGGGGTTGTAGAACACCCAGCCGCGGCAGGTACCCTCCACGCCGCCGTGCATGTTGGACTTGCTCGACCATTTATGGAACTTCACGCCGATGTCGCCCGAGTCAACCACGGTGCAGCAGTTCATCAGCAAAACAACCAACAGGCATACGACGCCCAGACTTCCGAATAAAAACTTCTTCTTCATATTGTCTCTGAATTTAAAAAGGTATTCTTCATTTTCGTGCGACAAAGATAGTCCACTTCGGCGAAACGAACAAAATAATTCCCGTAAATCTATACAATTTCCAAAATAAGGTGTATCTTTGCCGAAAGAATTAAAACCAAATGACATGAAAAAGCTTTCATTTATCATCCTAATGGCTTTTGCCTTGCCCCTGTGCGCTTGCAACGGGCAGAAGAAAGAACAGAAAAACGAACCGACAATGGAAACCACCGCGAAAAAAGACTTCTTGGAACTTGCCGCCGGGCGCTACTCTGTGCGCCATTTCGCACCAAAGCCTGTCGAGCAGGAGAAAATCGACCTCATCCTTGAAGCAGGCAAACTGGCTCCAACGGCTGTCAACAGCCAGCCGCAGATGATATACGTGTTGCGCTCTGAAGAGGCCATGGCCAAGGCCAATCAAATCAGCCGCTGCATCTACGGAGCACCGCAGGCCTTCCTGTTCTGCTACGATGACAACCGCGTCTGCCGCCGTGGCGACAACGGCAACTATGGCGAGATTGACGTCACCATCGTCCTGACCCACATGATGCTCGAGGCCTACAACCTTGGCCTCGGAACCTGCCCCGTCGGAGCCTTCAACCCCGACGATGCCAAGAAAGCGTTTGACCTCCCCGACAACATCCACCCCATCCTGCTGATGCCCTTCGGCTACGCAGCCGACGATGCCAAGCCCTCCGACCGCCACACCTCCTATCGCAGCCTGGACGAAACCGTCTTGTACAAATAATCCTCTTCCTTTCTGGCCAAATTGAAGCGGAGAGATTGCAATAAAAGCAACCTATCCGCTTTGATTTTGTTAAAAATAGCCAAAAAGGAGGGATTTTTTTGTAAAAATGATAGGGCGCTTTTAAGAGTTCACTAATTTTGCGGCGTATGAAAAAACATGTCATCTGGCTATTGAGTATAGTGATTGGGCTGTCGTGCATAGCCCTGCTTGTGCTTCAGGTACGCTACATCAACGAGATGCGTTCGATGCGTCGTCAGCAGTTTGAGGAGTCCGTCCAGCGCAGCCTCTACGCCACGGCCCACAACCTGGAGGTGTATGAGACCATGGACTATCTCGAAAAGGATGCCATACAGACCGAACGCAACGCCCAGCGCAGCCAGATGGGCGGCGAAAGCCACGAACTGAACATCCAGATGCGGGACGGACGTGTCTCGGCCTTCGAATTCCACTCCATCACCCTCCCCCCGAAGCCGCAGCAGGGACAGGGACAGGGACAAGGGCAGGTGAAGAGCGATGCCGCCATTCCCCAGGTATCGCAGTCGTTGCAAGACATCATCCGCAAGCGCTATGCCAACCAGCGGGCGCTGATGGACGAGGTCATCTACAACATCCTCTACACCGCCAGCAACAAACCGCTGGGCCAGCGCATCAACTTCCAGCGGCTCGACCGCGACCTGCAGACCGAACTGCTCAACAACGGCATCACGCTGAACTACCACTTCTCCGTCAGCACCTCCGACGGACGCATGGTCTATAGCTGCCCCGACTACGAGGAGAAGCGCCACGGCATCACCTACTCCCAAATCCTCTTCCGCAACGACCCGCCCAACCGCATGGGTATACTGAAGATTCATTTCCCCGATGCCAACGCCTACATGTTCAGCACGATACGCTACGTCATACCCGCCATCATCTTCACCCTCATCCTGATGGTCACCTTCAGCTACGCCATCTGGATTATCTCGCGCCAGAAGAAGGTCACCGAGGTGAAGAACGACTTCATCAACAATATGACGCACGAGCTGAAGACTCCCATCAGCACCATCTCGCTGGCGGCACAGATGCTGGGGGACTCAGGTGTCACCAAGTCGCCCGAAATGGCACGCCACATCTCCGGCGTCATCAACGACGAGACCAAGCGCCTGCGGCTGCTGGTGGAGAAGGTGTTGCAGATGTCTATGTTCGACCGCCAGAACACCTCCCTGAAACTGCGCGACCTCGATGCCAACGAGGTCATTGCCGGCGTGGTGCATACATTTGAGCTCAAGGCAAAAAAATACGGCGGGCTGACTGCCTCGCTCAAAGCCTCCGACCCCATCGTAGCGGCTGACGAGATGCACTTCACAAACGTCATCTTCAACCTGCTCGACAATGCCGTGAAGTACCGCCGCGAGGACGTCCCGCTGGAACTGGAAGTCAGCACCTGGAACGATGGGGGCAAGCTGTGTATTGCCGTCAAGGACAATGGCATAGGCATCAAGAAAGAGAACCTCAAGCACATCTTCGACCGCTTCTACCGTGTCCACACCGGCAATCAGCACGACGTGAAGGGCTTCGGCCTCGGCCTTGCCTACGTGAAGAAAATCGTCACCGACCTCAAGGGCACCATCCGCGCCGAGAGCGAGCTGGGCACAGGCACCACCTTCATCATCACCCTACCCCTGCTGGAAGGGACAAAATAATTCCTTTGAAAGCGAAAACAGCAAATAACATCATCATTCATTATTAACCCTTAATTCTTATCAACTATGGGCGACAAACTGAAAATCCTTCTCTGTGAAGACGACGAGAACCTCGGCATGCTGCTGAGGGAGTACCTCAACGCCAAAGGCTATGAAACCGACCTTTGTCCCGATGGAGAAGCCGGCTACAGGGCTTTCGTGAAAAACAGATACGACGTGTGCGTGTTCGACGTCATGATGCCTAAAAAAGACGGCTTCACCCTGGCCAAAGAGATTCGCGAAATCAACGTCGAAGTCCCCATCATCTTCCTCACCGCCAAGACCATGAAGGAAGACGTTCAGGAGGGCTTCCGGCTCGGAGCCGACGACTACATCCCCAAGCCCTTCAGCATGGAAGAGCTCACCCTGCGCATCGAGGCCATCCTTCGCCGCGTCCGCGGGCAGAAGACCAAGTCCGTCACCGTCTATAAGTTCGGTGCCTTCACCTTCGACACCCAGAAGCAGATGCTCATCATCGGCGAGGAACAGCAGAAGCTCACCACCAAGGAGAGCGAGCTGCTGACATTACTCTGCGCACACGCCAACGATATCCTGCAGCGCGAGTATGCTCTGAAAACCATCTGGATTGATGACAACTACTTCAACGCCCGCAGCATGGACGTCTATATCACCAAGCTGCGCAAGCTGCTAAAGGCCGACCCCACGGTGGAGATTATCAACATCCACGGCAAGGGCTACAAGCTCATCGCACCCGAACTCGAAGAAGAGTAACGGCCGTACTGTAGTAGAGTGGAGAATGAAAGAGAGAGGAGAGATGAATCAACATCATCTCTCCTCTCTCTCTTTTAATCGTCTTACAAGATGGTTCCCATGGCTTTGTTCCAGAACACCAAATAGAACGTCAAACCATAATGGAAACCTGTGGGTGAAGATGGATTCGAACCACCGAAGTCGAGAGACAGCAGATTTACAGTCTGCCCCATTTGGCCACTCTGGAATTCACCCTTTCTCGAAAACAAACTATGAATTCCTTCTACAGAATCCATAGCTCTTCTTCCGAATCGTTGTGGCCCTTCGCAGGTTCGAACTGCGGACCTCTTGCCTGTCAAGCAAGCGCTCTGAACCAACTGAGCTAAAGGACCGTTTTCAAATTCGGCTGCAAAGATACGGCTATCTGTTAAAAGTACCAAATAAAAAAGAGATTTTTTTTCGTATCGGCTCATTTTTCCTCTTTTTCCACTATCTTTAATCCCCTTTCGGGGCTTTTAAGTACTCCCGCTCGGAAAAACCCAAATAAATTTGGTTTTTCTCTCGTTTACTCGTACCTTTGCGCCACAAGCCATACCACCAGAACAAATGAAAAGGGACGAACGCATCCAGCAGATGGAGCTCAGGCTCAACCGCGCGACAGCAGCCACACAAGGGCTGTCTGCTGCACTCGACACCTATTTGGCAGCCCAGAAAGACCTTGCTGCCCTCGGCAGATACTATGGTAGCACAACCTGGAAGTCCGACCTCAAGGCCGACGAAGAGGGACGCCTCCCCGCTGGGCTGAGACGTGGCGTACTCTCCGAGGATGCCGTCTGGAACCTGCTGGCGGACTGCCGCCTGCTCAACGACCGTCTGCTTCACACGGCTTCGAAGCTCACTAAAGAATAGAGTTGATGGATTTCAGCCAATTAAAAGACAAGCGCATAGCCGTCCTCCTCTCCGGCGGCGTTGACAGTTCCGTTGCCGTCTGGCAGCTGGTCAGCCACGGCCTCCACCCCGACTGCTTCTACATCCGCATCGGTCCCGACGAGGAGGAGGAGTGGGACTGCACCTCCGAGGAAGACATGGAGATGGCCACCTCCGTCGCCAACCGCTACGGGCTCTCCCTCTCCGTCGTCGATTGCCACCACGAGTATTGGGAGCACGTCACCCGCTACACCATGCAGAAAGTCCGTGCCGGCTACACCCCCAACCCCGACGTCATGTGCAACCGGCTCATCAAGTTCGGCGCCTTCGATGAAAAGGCGGGGCACGACTACGACCTCATCGCCACAGGCCACTACGCCCAGACCGAGTGGATTGACGGACAGAAGTGGCTCACCACCAGTCCCGACCCCGTGAAGGACCAGACCGACTTCCTTGCCCAGATATACGACTGGCAGCTGCGCAAGGCCCTCTTCCCCATCGGACACCTTTACAAAGAGGAGGTGCGCGCCATAGCCGAACAGGAACATCTGGTCAGCGCCCACCGCAAGGACTCGCAGGGCATCTGCTTCCTCGGGAAAATCAACTACAACGACTACGTCCGCCGCTACCTGGGCGAGCAGCCCGGCGATGTCGTCGATTGGGAGACAGGCCGTGTCATCGGCCGGCACCGCGGACTATGGTTCCACACCATCGGCCAGCGCAAGGGACTCGGACTCGGCGGAGGGCCATGGAACGTCATCCGCAAAGATATGGAACGGAATATCCTCTACGTCATCAAAGGCTACGAGCCGGAGAGTGTGTGCCAGACCGACTTCTACATCAACGACATACACCTGCTCACCCCCTGCACCCTACCCTCCGAAGTCACGTTCAAGATACGCCACACCCCCCACTGGACCCGCGCCAAACTGGAGCGACGGGCAGGCGATGCCGCTTATAGGATACACGCCGAATCACCCATACAAGGCGTAGCGCCCGGACAGTTCTGCGTCCTCTACGACACCGACCGCCACCGCTGCTTCGGCTCGGCCGAAATCGCATGGAACGACGACAAAACACCCTTTTCAACGCCATAAGACAAAAAAAGTTGCTGATTTATTTGCATATCTCCCCAAAAAGCAGTTATTTTGCACGCTGATTTCGAGGTAGAAGTCAGTCGGATATCGATAACGCGCCACAAATCAGCGCATTGGATGCTAAATGCACCGTTTTTGGCCGTTGCAGATTCCGCAAAACGAATATGTAACACTAAAGAAAGATAGAGATGTCCAAGATTTGTCAAATTACCGGTAAGAAAGCCATGGTTGGCAACAATGTTTCACACTCCAAGCGCCGCACAAAGCGCACCTTCGATGTGAACCTGTTCAAGAAGAAATTCTACTATGTAGAGAAGGACTGCTGGATTCAGCTGCGTCTGAGTGCCGCCGGTCTGCGCATCATCAACAAGAAAGGCCTCGATGCCGCCCTCAACGAAGCTGTCGCCAAGGGCTACTGCAATTGGAATGAAATTGCCGTCGTAGGATAACACGTTTCACCGTTTAAGAAAATCAACAGATTATGGCAAAGAAAGTTAAAGGAAACAGGGTGCAGGTTATCCTCGAGTGCACCGAGCAGAAAGAGAGTGGCGTCCCCGGCATGAGCCGCTACATCACCACCAAGAACCGCAAGAACACCACCGAGCGTCTTGAGCTGAAGAAGTACAACCCCTATCTGAAGCGCATGACCGTTCACAAGGAAATCAAGTAAGAGTAACCCCAAACATCATAAAACCTCACAACTATGGCAAAGAAAGCAGTTGCTACCCTCCAGACCGGCAAGGCCAGTTCCTATGCAAAGGTCATCAAGATGGTGAAGTCGCCCAAGACCGGTGCCTACATCTTCCAGGAAGAGATGGTTCCCGCCGACAAGGTTCAGGACTACGTGAAGAAGTAATTCCTTCCCATACACCCCACAACAAAAGAGTTCATCGGGACGTGCCTTGCACGCCCCGATGACTGTTTTAAGCAAGAGATAGAAGATTGAAAACTGAAACATGCAGGCGGATATGCGTTTGTCATCCCGGAAGCCGTGGTTTTTGTGACGGGTCAAGAACAGCTCATTCCTATTACAAAGTGCCCTCTGCTGAACGGTTTCCTTTTTGACCCGTCACTCGCAAGGATGCTTTTTAACGAAACTGCTTATAGTTTGTAACAGCCCTTCCCCCCCATATTCTGATGTCTGAGGGAAGAGTAAAGTTTTCTGATGCCCATCCGGTGGAGGACATTTTTCTTAACTCGTGATTTTAGACTCTTAATCTCCCCTAACGTTTGACGTTATCTCCGTAACGTTTAACGTCGTCGATTTAACGTTAAACGCTAAATTCACAGCCCATTGGACTACAGAGACAAATAGGCCTTTTGAAAAAACAGGAGAGGCCTTTTCGCAAGTTCTGAAAGCTATGCGCTAATGTTCATAACTCGCCTACAAGATATGGCCAGAAGTTGCCGCTCAATTTAGTGAATACATTACAAATCGTAACTTCGGCAGTCCAAAACATCCCTGCGAGTGACAGGTCGAAAAGGAAACCGCTCAGCAAACGCCACTTCTAACGTGGAATCGGAAGTTAAGAGGCCGTCAGCCGATGCGTCATAATAAGGACATGAACCGTTTTTTATGGCAAAGTTACGGTTTTTCACTTCTGGCATATCCCGAATTGGGATTTAACACTATATATAATTTCAAACTTTTACTAATCGCAGCACCATATCCCTATCGGGCAATTTCGATGAGGGTTTTCATGCCTTTTATCTTTTCGCCGCTGACGAGAGCGAGCAGCTGGCGTACTTTCGGGCGGCGGACGGCGGCGTAGGCATAGTGGTCGAGAACGTCGATGCGGCCCACGTCGTCCGCAGCAAGGTTACCTTTTTTATAAAGGAAGCCGGCGATGTCGATGCGGTTCAGCTTGTCCTTCTTGCCCTTGCCGATGTAGAGCGTTTCCCAGGCAGGAGGGGTGGGACGACGGGGTATCTCCTGAAGGCCGTCAAACGCCTTGATGTCCTTCACGACGGATTCGGGGAGGGTTTCGCCCGGGCCAAGGATAAAGTAGCTGTTTCCGGTGGCATCCCAGCGGGCAGTACGCCCCGTTCGATGGACGACGGCCTCCTCGTTTGCCGGCAGGTGGTAGTGGATGATATGCTGCACCTCGGGGATATCCAGTCCGCGGGATGCCAGATCGGTGCTGACGAGGACATTCACGCTGCCGTTCCGGAACTTGTAGATGGCCCTTTCGCGCAAGTCCTGTTCCAGCCCACCGTGATAGATGGCATGGATGAGCTTCTTCTCACGAAGGAAACTGCCGATACGCTCCACCGACTCGCGATAGCCTACAAAGACGATGGCCTGCGCCCCGTCCAGACTGCACAGCAGACGATAGAGGGTGTCGAGCTTGTCCTTCTCGGGAGAATGGACGACGTAGTGGCTGACACGCGACGCCCCGCCCAGATAGTTGAGGTGGATGCAACGCTCGGGGTGGATGAATTCGGGCCATTCCTCCAAGTCGGTAGCCGAAAAGAACCAATGGCGCTCTACACTTGGCAGCAGGTCGAGAAGTGACTTCATTTCATCGTGGAAACCAAGTTCGAGGCACTTGTCGAACTCGTCCATCACAAGTGTCCGCACGGCGGCGGCATCGATATTTCCCTTCTGAAGATGGTCGATGAGCCGTCCGGGGGTGCCGATGATGAGCGCGGGATGGACGTCGCGCAGGGTGCGGTGTTCGTCCATGGCAGGACGCCCTCCATAGACGGCCATAGCCTTCCAGGGAGTAGCCATCTGCTTGAACACGGACTCTATCTGCATGGCCAGCTCGCGCGACGGCACAACGACGATGGCAGAGGATTTTGATGAACGTTTTTGTTCGGGGGAGTCTGAACTCCAACCATTACCCTGCGCTTGCAGTCTTTCGATAAGGGGCAGCAGGTAGGCCAGCGTCTTGCCGCTGCCCGTAGGCGAAAGCAGGGTCACGTCGCCCGGCTCGTGGCAGGCAGCCATCGTCGCTTCCTGCATGGGAGTCAACGCCTCAATTCCCAGCCGCCTCAATGCTTCATGCTGTATCTCGTTCATTTTTTCTTAACTCTTAATTCTTAACTCCTTACTCATTCCTTCTCCACTTCGATGACGCCGACGCTCTTGAGGCCGTCCATCTTCACCACGAAGGGTCTGGGGAAACGGACGTGGCGGACGTGGGCCGTCTCGTGGACAGCGGGGAGGGCGTCGAGCCACTCGGTACGGAAGAGGTCGTCGCTGCCGCGGACGAAGGGATTGACGGTAAAGTAGCCTACGCCGAAGGAGGTGAGGTTCTGGAAGAAATGAGAGCCCTGGCTGGGCTGAATGGGCCGTCCGTCGATGGCCGTCTCGACGATGAACCGCACGCTCGCGATATCGCCCCACTCCACCGGTATGCCGAGCGCCTCGTCGCTGGTGCCCCAGCGTCCCGGGCCGATGAGCAGATAGCCCCGCTCCTCAGCCGTCAAAAGCTCGTTCATCTGGCGCACCTCGTCGGCAATGGCGCGGTTGACGGTGAACCCGAAGGCACCGGGACGGACATAGACCACGTCTGAGACGTCGTTGGTTATGCCGTTACCCAACGACTGGGCCGAATAGAGCAGCAGCCGGCTGCGGTCGGCCTGCGTCAGATCCTCCTGTATGCACTCGCGGGCACTAACGATGGGACGCATCTGCAAGGGATAGAAGATGCCCGAGCGCTCCTTGGTGTCGAAGCGGACGGCAAATTCAATCTCCACGGGACGGCGCATGCCCTCGGAACCATACTGCAGCACCAGCTGGACAATCTTCATGAGCGGGAAGAGGTCGTAGTGAAGCAGGCCGGAGAAGGTCACCAGCTTACGTCCGGGATAGGTGACGCCGTCGCAAATCATGTCGTCCTCACGGATGTAGGTGGAGCCAATCCAGTCGAGCGTACCGTCGGGAACAGCCTCGCTGACGGGCAGCCGCAGGAGGTCGAAGTCCTCGTGGACGGTGATGGGGCGTTCGTCGGACTCCATGTCGAGGGCAAAGAAGGTGTTCTGCGTCTCGGTGAGGGCCAGGCGCACTTCGCTGGTCTGCATGACGTGACGGGGATGGGCGGGGCTGACGCGCAGCGAGCGCCCGCCATCGACGATGTGCTTGCCCAGTCCGAGCGCCAGATCGACGACACCCTCCTCGGCCTTTTCGTCGCCCACGGGGTAGAAGTTGAGCGAGCGGGCCACGCCCGAGCAGTTGGGATAGAAGCGACGTCCGTAGCGGTCGCCCACCACTTCCTGCAGGATGATGGCCATCTTCTCCTGGTCGATGACGTTGCTGGTGGCAGCCATGTAGGACTTAGAGGCGCGGTAGAAGACGCTGGCATAGACACCCTTGATGGCTTCGGCCAGCCGCGACAGCTGGTTGGGGCCGTCGGGCACCATGTAGGTGGCATAGACGCCGGCATAGGGCTGATAGTGAGAGTCCTCGAGCAGCGAGCTGGAGCGCACGGCTATAGGCCCGCCCACCACGGTGCAGAAGGTGGCGACGTCGTCGCGCAACGTGTCGGGCAGCTGTCCGCCAAGGAACGCCGCCAGGATCTCCTCGTCGGGGACGTCGGAAAGGGCTATGGGATAGAGGTTGTTGTCCTCCATGAAATGGTCGAAGATGTCCGTGCAGAGGACGAGCGTCTTGGGAATGCGTATCTCGGCCTTCTCGAGCGCCTGCACCTCGGGGTGCTTCTTCAGCAGGTTGTCGATGAAGGCGATGCCGCGTGCCTTGCCGCCCAGCGAGCCCTCGCCGATGCGGGCGAAGTTCGAGTAGCGGTCGAAGCGGCCACGCAGGTACTCGGCAACGACACCCTGGTTCTTCATCCGGCGGTATTGGACGATGGCGTCGAAGATGATGCGCCGATGCACGTCGATGTCCTTCTCCTCGTCAATGGACATCTTGCGCAGCACCTCGGCGATGGGGAACATGGCGCGCGAGGCCAGCCAGCGCGAGATGATATTGTGCGAAGCCAGGTGGACGAGCGACTCGGCGGGGACGGTGAAGATGTTGTCCTGAAGGTCGCGCAGGTTGTGGACACGGACAATCTCCTCGCCCGTCTGCATGTCGGTGAAGATGAGGTCGCCGAAGCCGAAGTGCTTCCACACCATGCGGCGCAGGTCAACGTCCATCTTCTTGGAGTTCTTGTCGATATACCCCACCCCACGCGCCTCGGCCAGGGCACGGTTCTTCTCCTCGGCCGACTGCATGATGATGGGTATGAAGGGGTTGTCGGCATGGATGGCATCGAGCAGCTTGAAGCCCGCCTCGGGGTCTTTGGCGCCGTCCTTGGGGAAGCGGACGTCGGTGATGACGCCCAGCGTGTTGTCGCGGTAGGTGGAGTAGAGTTCCCACGCCTCCTCGTAGGTGCGGGCCAGCACAATCTTGGGACGGCCTCGCTTGCGCAGCATCACCTCGTGGGCATTCAGGGCCTCGGTGGAAAATTCGCGGCTCTGCTCAAGCACGAACTGGTAGAGGTTAGGCAGCGTCGATGAGTAGTAGCGTATGCCGTCCTCCACCACCAGAATCTGTTGCACGCCAGCCTCGTGGATGTCGTGGTCGAGGTTCATCTTGTCCTCTATCAGCTTGATGATGGAGAGGATGAGCTCGGTGTTGCCCAGCCAGCAGAAGACGTACTCGAAGAGGCTGAGGTCCTGCCGCTCCATGTAGCGTGTGATGCCGTGCGAGAAGGGCGTCAGCACCACCAGCTCGGTGTCGGGGAATTGCAGCTTGATGTTGCGCGCGATGTCAAAGGCATCGGTGTTGTCCGTGCTGGGCATGCAGATGACCAGGTCGTAGCGAGTGGTCTGAAGCGCCTTGGTGGCCTCGTCCTGCGTGGAGACCTTCGTGAAGCGGGGGGCGCTGCTCAGCCCAATGCGGGTGTACTCGTCGAAAATCTTTTCCTCGATGCGCCCGTCGTCCTCCATGATGAAGACGTCATACGGGTTGGCCACCAGCAACACGTTGAAGATGCGCTTCGTCATCAGGTTGACAAACGAGGTGTCTTTCAGCAGATATCTGCGGCTGTTCAAAAAATTCAGGTTCGTTTCTGCCATCCTATTTTTTATAAAATGCAATAAATGTCGCGAAATTAGTGTAAAAAATCCAATTTTCCGAACAGGAAAGCGAAAAACTGTACTTTTCCACACAGAAAAGCCATTTACCGCCTTTTTGGGGGGCAGAAAATAAATCCTTTTTTATTTTTTTTTTCGCTAATCTTATACTACTTTTGTACCGCATAAACCTATTCTAATTTTTCATTAAAAAATCATCCAATGAAAACCGAAGAAATCATCAAGTCACTTGAGTTGAAACATCCGGGCGAGCCCGAGTACATCCAGGCCGTCCGCGAAGTGCTGATGTCCATCGAGGACATTTACAATCAGCATCCCGAGTTTGAAAAAGCCAAAATCATCGAGCGTCTCGTCGAGCCCGACCGCATGATTACGTTCCGCGTGACGTGGGTTGACGACAAGGGCGATGTGCAGACCAATACCGGCTACCGCGTACAGTTCAACAACGCCATTGGCCCGTACAAAGGCGGCCTTCGTTTCCACGCCTCCGTCACCCCCTCCATCCTGAAGTTCCTCGGCTTCGAGCAGACCTTCAAGAACGCCCTCACCACCCTGCCCATGGGCGGCGGCAAGGGCGGCTCGGACTTCAGTCCCCGCGGCAAGTCCGACGCTGAAATCATGCGCTTCTGCCAGGCCTTCATGCTGGAGCTCTGGAAAAACATCGGCCCCGACACCGACGTCCCCGCCGGCGACATCGGCGTGGGCGGACGAGAAATCGGCTACCTGATGGGCATGTATAAGAAGCTCACGCGCGAGTGCACGGGCGTGCTCACCGGCAAGGGCCTCGACTACGGCGGCTCACTCATCCGTCCCGAGGCAACGGGCTTCGGCGGACTCTACTTCGTCACCCAGATGCTGGCTACGCGCGGCCTCTCCATCGAGGGCAAGACCGTCGCCGTCAGCGGCTTCGGCAATGTCGCCTGGGGTGCCGTCACCAAGGCTACCCAGCTCGGTGCCAAGGTGGTCACCATCTCCGGTCCCGACGGATACATCTACGACCCCGCCGGCATCAGCGGCGAGAAAATTGACTACATGCTCGACCTCCGCAACAGCGGCAACGACGTCGTAGCCCCCTATGCCGACAAGTTCCCCGGCTCGCAGTTCTTCGCAGGCCGCAAACCTTGGGAGCAGAAGGTTGACGTCTGCCTCACCTGCGCCACGCAGAACGAGCTCAACGGCAAGGATGCCCAGCAGATTCTCGACAACGGCGTCATCTGCGTCGGCGAGATTTCCAACATGGGCTGCACCCCCGAGGCCATCGACGCCTTTGTCGGCGCCAAGATGCTCTTCGCTCCGGGCAAGGCCGTCAACGCCGGCGGCGTCGCCACCAGCGGACTGGAGATGAGCCAGAACGCAGGCCACATCAGCTGGAGCGCCGAGGAGGTGGACCAGAAGCTCCACTACATCATGAGCAGCATCCACGCACAATGCCTCAAGTACGGCACCGAGCCCGACGGCTACATCAACTACGTCAAGGGCGCCAACATTGCAGGCTTCATGAAGGTGGCCCACGCCATGCTCGCACAGGGAATCATTTGAGGTCAACAAGACAACAAATCAACAAGACGACAGGCCTGCACCCCTAAGTGCGGCCTGTTTTTTTAGCTCTTCTTTTCTCTCCGAAAATTTGGAAATGTGTCGGAAGTGTGATATCTTTGCAGGGCTTAAACGAACGAACGAAATGAAAAGATATACACCTATAGATATATGGGGAGCGGCGCTCGTGGTGATAACCGCGGCGCTGCTGTGCTTTGAAAGCGACCTGCTGTGGAAGTTGCAGGAACAGAACCTATTCCTGAACACAGGACTGTTTTTCAAGGAACAGATGGTGGTTCCTGGAGGACTGCTGTCGTGGCTCGGCACCTTTCTGACACAACTGTTCTACTACCCTTGGATTGGCACGACGGCTCTCTGCTGGCTTTGGCTAGTGATGATGTGGATGGTGAAGCGGACGTTCCGGTTGACCGCCGAATGGCCGGCGCTGGCGTTGGTGCCCGTGGGGCTGCTGCTGCTGACGATTGTCGATATGGGCTATTGGGTGTATATCCTGAAGTTGCAGGGACACGTGTTCGTGGGCACGCTGGGCGTCATGGCCGTTGTCGCCCTGTTGTGGGCATACCGTTGCCTGCCAGACCGTCGAGGTCTGCGTAGCGTGATGATTGTGGCGACCGCCGCCGTGGGCTATCCGTTGTTGGGCATCTACGGCCTGGCCGCAGCCCTGCTGATGGGCGTATGGTCGTGGCGCTTAGAGCAGGGAACGGCGTGGAAGAAAGTCGCACACAGCGTGCTGGCGCTGGTGAGCACCGCCATCGTACCGTTGGTATGCTATCGGCTGCTGTATCACGAAACCAACCTGGCCAACATCTACTTTGCCAAACTGCCCCTGTATTATGTCACCGAAGAGCATCACGCCTACTACATCCCCTATTATCTGCTGGCCCTGTTCTTTCTGGCCATGACCATCATGCCCTACGGGAAGAGAGGGCCAACAAGGCAACAAGCAAAAGCTAACCGTCCCCAACCTGTAGGTCACTCTTTTCCCTTCCGCCTGTTCACTCCCCTGCTGCTTACGGTGGTGGTGGCTGGCGTGGCGACGTTTTGGTATAAAGACGAGAACTTCCACCACGAGCTTAGGATGCAACACTGCATCGAGAAGGGCGACTGGGCTGGCGTGGTGAAAGAGGCTGCCCGGCAAAAAGACGAGCCCACACGTGCCATCGTGATGATGAGGAATCTGGCGCTAAGCCGGCTGGGACGGCAGGGCGACGAGATGTTCCGCTACGCCAACGGCTCGAAGGCGTATGCCTCTCCCTTCGGTATGCGGCTGATGATGGCCGTGGGGCCACAGATGTACTATCAGTATGGGTTGCTGAACTACAGCTCGCGACTCTGTACAGAGCTGGGCGTTGAGTTCGGCTGGAGGGTAACCAATCTGAAACTGCTGGCCAAATGTGCCCTGTTGCGCGACGAGCAGACGCAGGCACGCAAATACCTGAACCTGCTCCGCCATACCACTTTCTATAAAGGCTGGTCAGAGGACATCGGCCGTCAGCCCGAGTTGGCGGACATACGGCGCATGATGCACTACGAAAACTATCTTGGCGGCGATCAGGGAAATACCGAAGCATTCCTGATGAAACGCCTGGCAGAAAGTACCGACACGTCCGACCCGTTCTTCCAGGAACAGACGCTACTGGCTTCGTTATGGACGAAGAGCATCAACCAGTTCTGGTACCACTTCACGGACTATGTGCGCCTGCATCCCAAGGCCCGCATCCCCCGCTACTATCAAGAGGCGGCCTACCTGTACGGCCAGATAGAAGGACGTGACGACATCGATCGCTGGCCCATCGACGAGAGCGTGAAACAGTCGTTCGCCCGCTTCATGAAGGCGGCAGAACGCTTCGACAATGCCGACGTAAACCTCGCCCGCAAGGCACTGCAGGCCTATCGCCAAACGTATTTCTACGACTATTATCTTATGAGACAACTGGTTGAGTATTGAGCATTATGAGAAGAGAAAAAAGGAATTTGATTGTCACCCTTGGTGCTGTCGTGCTGTTCGCGTGCAACGCCCGCGTGCCCGATTCCTATGATGAAAGTGAGGCACTACCGAAAATCTATCCCGACTACGTGGATGTGACAATACCCGCAAACATAGCGCCGCTGACCTTCGAACTCGACGACGAAGCCGACGGAATGACAGCTCGCTACAAGGCAGGCAACGTGGAGGTGGTATGCAGGGATAAGATGACTCCGTCCGTCAGCAGCTGGCGTAAACTGACGCAGCAGGGTGGTGACATCAGCGTGGACGTCTATACCAAGCACGGCAAGCAATGGACACACCATAAGCCCTTCGCCATCCACGTCTCAAAAGACAGCATCGATGCCTATCTGAGCTATCGGCTGATACCGCCGTCGTTTGTGAGCTATGAGTCGCTGACCATCAACCAGCGTTGTCTGGAGAACTACGACGAAAGCGTGATATACGACAACATGCTCTGTAGCTTCGAGGTAGAGGGCCAATGTATCAACTGCCACCACTATCAGCAATACAACCCTGAACGGATGCAGTTCCATGCCCGTCAGAAACATGGAGGAACCATCATCGCCTATGACGGAGACATCAAGAAGGTGGACATGCGTAACGACTCCATCCTCTCGGCCGGTGTATATCCGGCTTGGCATCCCTGGCTGAAGTACATCGTCTATTCCACGGACAAGACGTTCCAGAGCTTCCACACCACCGACCCGAACAAGATTGAGGTTTACGATCTGGAGAGCGACATCATAGCCTACGACATCGACCGCGCCGAGGTGACCAACCTCGAGAACGACACCACCGAGTTTGAGGTCTTTCCGGCATGGGCTCCTGACGGTAGGACGCTCTACTACTGCAGCGCCCACTACGAACGGAAGGACAGGAGTGTGTCGAGCGCCACAGAACTGGCCAGGCGCAGCAAAGAGCTGAAGTACAACATTTATAAGAAGAGTTTCAACCCCGAAACCATGCGGTTTGGCGAGCGCGAACTGGTGTTTGCCGCCGACTCGCTGGACAGGAGTGCCGTACTGCCGCGCATCTCACCCGACGGCCGCTGGCTGGTCTTCACCATGTCGAGATACGGCTACTTCCCCATCTGGCACCATGATGCTGATCTGTGGATTATCGACTTGCATAAACAGAACGCTGAAAACGGCAGACAAAGCGCCACCGCCCGTCCGCTGATTAAGGTCAACTCCGACGACACAGAGAGCTACCACTCGTGGTCGAGCAACGGCCGTTGGCTGGTATTCAGCAGCCGCAGGGACGACGGTACCTTCACACGGCCGTTCTTTGCCCACATGGACGAGGACGGCAAATGGGCAAAGCCCTTCGAGCTGCCACAGAAGAACCCCGACTGCCATCGTCAGCTGCTGCGCAGCTACAACATCCCCGAGTTTATGCACGGGCCGGTGACCATCGCCCCCCAAACGTTTGCCAAAATCCTCAAGGGCGAGGGCGAGCCCGTCAAATACGTGCAGCAATCCGGGGGCGAGACGGACTTCGTCATCTTTGCCACCAACGACATGCACGGACGCATCGACAACTTCGCTAAAGTGAAGACATTGGTTGATGCCGAACGGAAACGCAACCCCGGCGCCGTGCTACTGCTCTCGGGCGGCGACAAATGGACCGGCAACCCCGTCGTGGACCAGTATGACCCCAAGGGCTACCCCATCATCGACATCATGAACCACGTGGGCTATGACTGCGAGACCTTCGGCAACCACGAGTTCGACCTGGGGCAGCCCACGCTGGCCGACCGACGGCGTCAGGCGAAGTTCCCAGCCGTTAGTGCTAACTGGACCGTCGATACCTCCGTCTCTCCCCTGCCCCAGACACGTCCCTACATCCTATTCAATAAAGGCAGACTGCGCATCTGCATACTGGGACTCACCGAAGCCACACCAGACAAGGACGGACTCTTCTACCCTTCAGCCCACCGTGGCAAACTGGGCGGACTGGCTTTCCACGACCCCGTCCAAACGGCGTTGCAATATCGCAGCCTACGCGACAGCTGCGACCTTTTCATCGCCCTGACGCACATAGGCGTGGATGTCGATAAGAAACTGGCCGAAGCCATGCCTGAGCTGGACGTCATTGTGGGGGCACATTCCCACACGCGCATCGACAGCACGCTCATCGTGAACGGCGTACTCGTCACACAGACAGAGTGCTGGCTGAAGTATCTCGGAAAAACAACCCTCACCCTTCAGAGCGGCAAGGTGGTCGATAAGCGATTCGAACTCATCAACCTCAGCAAAGACATTGCTGAAGATGCCGAGACAAAGGCACTCATCAAAGAATACAATGAAAAGAACACGCTGAATAACGTGCTTTGCAAAGCCACGGCGCAGTTCGACGGCAAGGAAGCGCTGGCAAACTTCATGACCGACGCCCTCATTGATAAACTCGGCGTGGACATCGCCCTGCAGAATTCCGGAGGCGTGCGCATCGGACAGCTGCCGAAGGGGCCTGTCAAAAAAGCGGACATCTACACCCTCAACCCCTTCTGCAACACGGTCTTCATCTTCAACATGACGCCTGCCGACTTGCGCGAGATGATTCGCCGCGCCCACCAGCGCTATAGCAAGCGTGCCGACCTGCTGCCTGGAGGCATTCGCTACACCATCCACACCCGCGACGGCGATGCCACCCGCATCGACATCACGGACCTCAACGGAAAACCCCTCGACGAAACGCGCACCTACCGTGTGGCCATGAACAGCTACATCGTGTCGGCCTATGCTTTCTCGCACGAGGGCGAGGGAACAGAGATTCTTGATACCGATACCGACCTTCTGGTCGATTACCTCGACGGCCTGCAGACCATCTCCCCCCTGCCCTCCCGCACCAGCGTAGTGGAAGAGAAGAAGTAAGAAAAATGAAAACCAAAATATAACACCAAAATGAGAATCGGAATCATCGGCGCCGGCCACATCGCCATTAAGATGGCCATGACATTGAAAGACACGCCCGAGCGGCGCTATGCCGTCGCATCGCGCGACTATGCCAAAGCTTGCGACTTTGCCTCAAAATACGGCTTTGCCCGTGCCTATGGCTCGTATGAAGACCTCGTGAACGACCCCGACGTTGACCTGGTCTATATCGCCACACCCCATTCGCACCACTATGCCCACGCGACGCTGGCCATCAACCACGGCAAGGCTGTGCTCTGCGAAAAGGCCTTCACCACCAATGCCCGCGAAGCCGAGGAAGTCATCCGCCTTGCCGAGAGCAAGGGCGTTTTCATCACCGAGGCCATCTGGACGCGCTATATGCCCTTCTCCGCCACCATCCGCGAGACCATCGACAGCGGTATCATCGGCCAGCCCCAGTTGCTCAGCGCCTCGCTCTGCTACCCCATCGAATGGAAAGAACGTCTTGTTCGCCCCGAGCTGGGTGGCGGCGCCCTGCTCGACATCGGCATCTACACCCTCAACTTCGCCCGCATGTGCTTCGGAACCGACATCGCCGACATCCGTTCGGCCAACATCAACGGCCCGACGGGCATGGACATGCAGGAGACCATCACACTACTCTATGCCGACGGCCGCGTGGCCAACCTGCAGAGCAGCGCCCGCAGCGTCTGCCCGCGCCAGGGCATCATCTGCGGCACAGAAGGATACATCATCGTCGAGAACATCAACAACCCCCTCCGCGCCGTTGTCTATAACCGCAACTACGAGCCCATCCGCACGCTGGAGGCCCCGCCGCAGCTGACGGGTTTCGAATACGAGGTCGATGCCTGCGAAGAAGCCCTCCGCAACGGTTGGGTAGAGTCGCCCTTCATGCCCCATGCCGAGACGATTGCCATCATGCGCCTCATGGACACCCTGCGCCAGCAATGGGGTGTTCGCTTCCCCGCTGACGAGAAGAATTAATAACGAATGAACGTTTTTTCACGAAGTAGCAGAGGGCTGGAGCATTGCTCCAGCCCTCTCTCGCTGTAATACTATAATAATGGAATACGCTTTTAGAAGTTCACGCCGACGTTGAAGAAGAGGTTGCTGGTACGGGCCACCTGATCGAGGTCATTCTTCTTAGCCAGGTTGTAGGCACCGAACTGGTAGCCAAGTTCAACGTAGAGCATGTTCCACTCAGCGCCGCAACCGAGTTTGAAGCCCATGTCGGCAATTTTGTAGTGCTTGGAGATTTCCTGCGTGATGACCGTTCCTGCAACTTCGGGAGATTTGTACTTTCCAGAGATGTTGAACGAGAAATAGGGCCCGAAGAAAGGCAGCACGGCAACACCGTCGGCAACCTCAACACCATACTTTATCAGCACAGGTACTTCAAGATAGTTGAAGTTGGCAGCCCACTTCTCTTTCTTGGCACCACGCTGGGTGTACCACACGCCGCTCTCGAGGAAGAGAGGCACATCGGGGCTGAGGCGGAAGCCGATGATACCGGCAAGGTTCATGCCCGTCTTGGTTCCATCGGGATTCAGCGCATAATCGCCCGAAAGGCTGGAGAAGTTGGCACCGACACGAAGGCCGTAATAGACATTGCTCTCATCGAGAGAGAAGCCACCGCTGCTAAACTGAGCGAACGAAGGTGCTGCAAAGCACACAGCTACAAGAGCTACTAAGAATTTTTTCATACTGCTTTTTTGTTATTAGATTAATGTATGTTTAACATTCTAACCGCAAAGTAACATCAATTATTTCACTCATGCAACTTTTTTTAAGAAAAAAAGGGAAAAGGGAGTTTGGAATTATTATTAGGAGACTTTTTTAGGAGTACAGTAGTACAGGAGTTCAGGAGTTCAGACAATAGTAGGAGTACAGGAGTACAGGAGTTCAGGAGTTCAGACAATAGTAGGAGTACAGGAGTACAGGAGTTCAGACGATAGTTCAGCTAACGAGAGGCTGCATGCAGAAGTATTGTCTGAACTCCCTGCAACTCCTGAACTCCCTAAAATCAGCAACTACTGAACTCCAAAAGAATCAATGCAAGATGAAGTAAACAAGTTCACGCAGCAGGTTGCGGCCGACGTTGGCCGTGGCGCCGACGCCCTTGCTCATGCCGTCGTAGCGGCGAAAGGCGCTGATGATGTCCAGCACCTTGACGGCACTATAGTTGCGCATGCCCTGAATGTATTCGTTGACGCCCCACGTACTTTTCATGTCAAGATAGGCTGCGACGCCCTGCGGCGTGCGCTGGGGGGCATAGTAGGCCAGCATCAAGTTGGCATAGTAGTTGAACAGCAGCGGCAGCACAGCCTGCAGGGGGAAGTTCTTCGGGTTGTCCTCCATGTACTTGGCAATCTTGTTCGCCTTGGCCACATCCTTGGTAATGAGGGCACTCTTCAGCTCAAAGACGTTGTACTCCTTGCTGATGCCTGTGTACTCCTCCACCATGTCGGGGGTGATGGTGGTGACACCCTGCGGCATGTTGATGAGCAGTTTGTCCATCTCGCTGGTGAGGCGGTTCAGGTCGGCGCCGATGCTCTCGACAAGCATCATGGTGGCCTTGTCGTCCACCGTCACCTCTTGCTGACGGGCGTAGTTGGAGATGAAGTACGGAAGCAAGTCCTCCTTCATCTTCTTCGACTCGAACACGGCTCCCCCCGCCCGTTCGATGTCGCCCGTCACCTTCTTGCGCTTGTCGAGCGAGCCGTTCTTGTGGCAGAAGACGAGCAGCGTCGAGGGCTGGGGCTTCTGCAGGTAGAAGCTCAGTTCGTCAATCTCGTTCTTCAGGTTCTGCGCCTCCTTGACGATGATGACCTGCCGCTCCGCCATCATGGGATAGCGCTTGGCCAGCGAGAGGATATTGCCCAGATTGGTGTCCTGCGCATAGACGATGGTCTGGTTGAACTCCTGCTCCGTCTCGCTCAGCACCTCGGTGGCAAAGCGGTGCGCAAGCTGGTCGATGTAGTACGGCTCCTCGCCCATCAGGTAATAGACGGGACGGAACCGACGCTCCTTGATTTCCTTCAGAATGACTTCGTACGTTGTACCTGCCATGGGGATTGTTTGCGCTTACCAGTCGTACTTCAGGTGCTTGACGGTCTTTTTCTCATCGATGATCATGCGCAGCGAGTTCACGCCAATCATCACATGGTCCTCCACGAAGTTCTGCGTGACGAGTGTATCGCTCTGCTCGGTCTTCACCCCTTCGGGAATCATCGGCTGGTCGGACACCAGCAGCAGCGCCCCCGTGGGAATGTGGTTGGCGAAGCCGCAGGTGAACAGCGTGGCTGTCTCCATATCGACAGCCATGGCGCGCGTGGTGCGCAGATACGCCTTGAACTTCTCGTCGTGCTCCCACACGCGGCGGTTAGTGGTATAGACCGTTCCTGTCCAGTAGTCGTGGCTACCGTCGCGGATGGCCGACGACACGGCACGCTGCAGCATGAAGGCAGGCAGCGCAGGCACCTCGGGGGGATAGTAGTCGTTGGACGTACCCTCGCCGCGGATGGCAGCAATGGGCAGGATGAAGTCGCCCACGTTCGTCTTGTTAGTGATGCCGCCGCACTTGCCCAGGAACAGCACGGCCTTGGGACGTATGGCGCCCAGCAAGTCCATGATGATGGCCGCGTTGGGGCTGCCCATGCCGAAGTTGATGATGGTGATGCCCTGCGCCGAAGCCGACGTCATGTTGGCATCCCGCCCCAGCACCTCCACGCCATACTTCTCGGCAAACAAATCGACATACTTGCCGAAGTTGGTGAGGAGAATGAAGTCGTCGAACGCATCAAGCGGCCTTTTCGTGTATCGCGGAAGCCAGTTCTCCACTATTTCCTGCTTTGTTTTCATTGTATTTCGGTTTTTGTTTTTGTTATTCCTCTTTTTTGCGTATCTTTGCAAAGTTTTGCAAAGATAGTGCAAGGCGAGAGATAATGCAAATTTATTTGTAATTATCCGAGCCGCAGCCTATCTAAAACAAAGTTAAAGATAGGGTGAGCCGAGCGAAAAACCAAATTTATTTGAGTTTTTCCGAGGCGACCCCTATCTAAAACAGAGTTAAAGATAGTGCAAGGCGAGAGATAATGCAAATTTATTTGCAATTATCCGAGCCGCAGCCTATCTAAAAACAGAATAGACCGCGATGATAGAACTGAATCTGCCACCTTTCGATGTAAGAATCGCCCAAGAGGGCGAGAAAAACCGCATTTTCGACTTCATCCGCAAGCGCTACGTTGCCCTGACGCCCGAGGAGTGGGTGCGCCAGCACTTTGTCCACTTCCTCGTCGGCTACAAGCACTACCCCGCTTCGCTGATGGCCAACGAGGTGCAGCTGAAACTGAACGGCATGTCGCGCCGCTGCGACACGGTGGTCTATGACCGCAGCCTCGCGCCGCGCGTCATCGTGGAGTACAAGGCGCCATCCGTCGAAATCACGCAGAAGGTTTTCGACCAGATTTGCCGCTACAACATGGTGCTGCAGGTGTCGTACCTCATCGTCAGCAACGGCCTCGCCCACTACTGCTGCCGCATCGACTACGTCGCGCAGGACTACACTTTCCTGCCCGACATCCCATCCTACGACGAGCTGACCACCGTTTAATCCGGTTTTTTTATTTTGCTGTCCGCAAACCTCATTTTCTTATCCCATACAGATAGCCCATCAGGGCCATCTTGCCGCGCATGGTCTCTCGGGGCGTGAACTCGCCGTTCACCCACATATAGCGTATGTTGAAGAACGACTCCTGACGAGGCCATCCGCCGTCCGTCCAGTCGGGGTAGCAACGCCCGAGGATGATGCGCGCATCGCCCCCGTTGCCCGCACTCCACGTCTCGGTTCCGTTGAAGGGCGTCTGTCCGGGGTGTGTGCCGGGCATGCCGTCGTTGCGCCCCGTGCTGTAGCAATCGACGATGTGGCGCTCGCCCAGCCCCGTCATCTCCACGGTGTTCGTGGGGTTTCGTCCCAGTCCCCACCCTGCCTCGCTGTACATGGCACGCTCCAGCTCCAGCCGACGGGCTTTGTCGGAGCTCACGTAGTGGGCCATCATCACCAGCTGCAGGTTCTCCGACGTCTGCCAGCGGGGATCGTTGGCGGTACGGCGCGAAGGGCGCAGGGCCAGCTTCGAGACGTTGTTCTCGTCGGCATGGGCTTGCAGGCTGGCTTTCATATTGTCGTAGAGCTCCGGATAGTGTCGCTCATGCGGACAGGTCAGGTAGGCCGCCGTACCCCAAATCTGATAGAAGGCGTTGCGGCCCTTGTTGAAAAGTGGCGACGTCTTGTCCTTGATGACGCTCTCCTCGGCCATCACCCGCTCCCACTCCGTGTCGCCCGTCACGTTGTAGAGGTAGGCGGCGGCCATCTGGCGGAAGTCGCGGCCTCGCATGCGGGCGCTGCCGATGTCCTGCGTGTCGTCGAGCTGCCGGTTCTCCTGCCGGCTGGCGAAGCGGAAAGCCTTGACGGCCTCCTGCGTATAATAATCAAGCAGTTGCCTATGCTCCTCCTTGTTGCCCTGCGTGGCACACGCAATACGGAACGCCTCGGCCATCATGGCGCAGTTGGCGGCATTGGCCCACGCAGCCATCGTCGTACAGCCCGCCTGGAACATGATGGTCCACTCCTTCGACGGGTTCGTGACGCCCTGCGAATAGGCCTCGCCGTCGCGGATGCTGAGGAAGAAGTCCACCTCGTTGCGTGCCTCGTCCATGAGGTCGGGTATGCCGTTGCCGCTTTCACGGATGCCCAGGTCATCCTCCGCGAGGCGTCCTCCCGTCAGCAGATAAGGCAGCAGCATGTCGTAGATGTTGCTCACGTGCGCCAGGTGGCGGTCCCAGTCGAAGGCGTCGGAATGGCCTCCGCGCACCTCGGTATTGACGGGGTTGCCCGGCAGACGATGCTGCCAGAAGGCCGACTCAAGGGCAGGTTTGAAGTGCGGCTCGTCCCACACGTCGCCACGCAGCTTCCTCCAGTCGGGATGCCACGGGTGCAGATCCGTCTTATAGACCGTGAACCCAACGGGGTCCACCTCGGGGATGAACTGCGGCTGACGCGGCACGGGGTTGACGTGCTCGGGGTCAATCGGTTCGCCCAGGCGCATGTAATAGTAGCCCCTGACGGAGTAGCGATAGGGCTGGAAATAGACCTCACTCCCGATGTCGAAGTCCATGCTGCACCCCACGTCCTCCACCACCAAGCGGTAGCGTCCGGCCTTTGTCTCCTTGAAATCGATATTCCACACGTCCGAGCCCGTCAGGTCCTTGCCTCCCGCCTCCTGCTCGTGGTCGGCAGCCGACTTCCAGAATCGCACCCTGCCCACAGGACGCGATTTCTTCGTCCCGACATTGTAGAGCCACACCCTCTTGCCCTCGAAGGACGTGTAGTCGCGCTGCCCGCCCTCGCCCAGCCAGAGGTAGAGGTCGGCAGCCTTCACCGTCTCGGAAGGGCTGTAGCCGAGGATGTTCACATGCACGGCCTCCGAGGGGGTTGTCCAGATGTCGAACCGCACGTCGGCCGAAGCCACGTCCGCCCCCACACCGGCGGGGATGTCAACGGTGTACGTGCAGCCCTGCCGCATCGGACGGGGCAGACGGAGGAAAATCCAATGGTCCAGCTCGCTGGTAAGCGTATGGTCGGTATGCATCGGCTTCGACTTTCGCCACGCCTCCACGGCATGTTGCGTGTCGAAGCCCTTGTCGTCGGCCGAGCGGACCGTCCAGTCCCCTGCCCTGCCCGCCGCCCCGGCATCCAGTCGCGGCAGGAACACGTTGAGCGTGTCGTCACCCTCCACGAACGTATGGCCCAGATAGGCACTCGCCCCCGTGGCATCGTCGCGGTAGCGCACCTCGCCGTCGCGGAACAGCAGCATCAGGTACTCCCTGTCCACCACCCGCAGCTCCACAAGCTTAGTTGCATACACCCGCCCGGCCAGCATCGCCAGCACAAGCATGAAAACGAAAGACAGATATTTTCTCATAGCAAGATGCGTCCCTCACGGACGGGCATCATCAGCGGCGATGGCTCCACCCCCCGACCGATAAAGTCACGTTCATACTCAAATCGGGCAACCCCATACCTGTCGTCCCAATTGAAAATGCCGACAGGCATGCCGAACATGCTGACTTTCGCGACATCTACCATGCAGACTCCTCCTTATTTGTATTATTAAGCCGTCCAACAGCTCGCTGCCGTTGGTGCTTGGCTGCTTTTGATTGAGCGAGTTCATAGTATTCGCTTGGACTCAGCTGCTCTTCATCAACCAATGGCTGAAGCACGTCAAGTTCTCCCAATGTGCGCAACATCCTCAGCAAAGAGTCAAACGAGCCGATTTCTCCCTTCTCTATCTTCTTCAGAGAAGAAAGCGAAACATCAGCCGCATCTGCAAGACTCTCTTGAGTGATGTTCTGCTTCAGCCTCAATGATTTCAGATGGTTGCCTATCCTGTTTCGGATTATAGCATCCGCAAGCATATAAATATCGTCCATAACAGTTGTTTTTTTAACTATTGTGCGACAAAGATACAAACAATAGTTCAAAAAAAAGCTATCATGTCGAAAAAACTTTTGGGATAGTTGTTTTTAGGTGGGTTCTATAGATTTGTCTTAACCTGAAAAAAGTAACCCCTTTTCCGATTTAACTTTTTCAGGCCAAGACAAAGATTAATCTTCACCTTCATCTTTATTCTGTTTTTTCAACAAGTGTGCGTTCTCTAACTCGGCAAGGGTTCGGGTATTGTATGTAAAGCACAACGCCCTCGAAAGGACTTTTTCTGCTTCAGCATAATGCCCATGTGCAAGCAACATTTGGTTCTTCCGCTTTTTGAGTTGGTCGGGTAGTCTTTAGTCATTCTTAGCCAACTCCTTGACAGTTGTGTCGTGTAGTCCAAGTAGGAGTAGTTTGAAGTATTCGTCATCCCTATATCCATATGCTT
>Ga0208297_1000293_pt1 | contig 118312 bp, 51 predicted proteins | sample LMS_cellobiose_e_FD_187367 | JGI IMG/M metagenome (GOLD analysis project Ga0208297, IMG submission 187367) | Rumen-fistulated moose microbial communities from Alaska, USA - LMS_cellobiose_enrichment (SPAdes) (version 2) | ecosystem: Host-associated > Mammals > Digestive system > Stomach > Rumen...
GACCTCCCGTTCTCTTTCTCCTTCCCTCTTACGGGGGGAAGGGACGGACGGGAGGGGTCTATATACATCAGGCTTTCTGATTTTTGCTCTACTCTTAACTTTTCAGCTTGTATCAATATGTCAATGAACGCACTCTTGTGCCCCCCGGAGCGGAGGGCGGCGCATCTGCTCGCGCAGCTGCGGCGTGTGGAGAATAACGGATTCGAACCGTTGACCCCCTGCTTGCAAAGCAGGTGCTCTAGCCAGCTGAGCTAATCCCCCGGAATGGGCCTCGTCACCGACGACGGCCTTCCGAGTAGTCCCACGCAGAGTTGAACTGCGGACCTCTACATTATCAGTGTAGCGCTCTAACCAACTGAGCTATAGGACTGGATCAGGATGCGCTCCTGTCAGGCGTATAGGTACCATACCTACGAAGCAGCAAAGAGGAAGAGAACCTCTGTCCCGTCGCTCTGTACTTTCCTGCGAACCGTCCCAAGGACTAGGCCACACTCCAGAAAGGAGGTGTTCCAGCCGCACCTTCCGGTACGGCTACCTTGTTACGACTTAGCCCCAATCACCAGTTTCACCCTAGGCCGATCCTCGCGGTTACGGACTTCAGGCGCCCCCGGCTTTCATGGCTTGACGGGCGGTGTGTACAAGGCCCGGGAACGTATTCACCGCGCCATGGCTGATGCGCGATTACTAGCGAATCCAGCTTCACGGAGTCGGGTTGCAGACTCCGATCCGAACTGAGAGGGGATTTGACGGATTCGCGCCCTGTCGCCAGGTGGCTGCCCTCTGTACCCCCCATTGTAACACGTGTGTAGCCCCGGACGTAAGGGCCGTGCTGATTTGACGTCATCCCCACCCTCCTCGCATCTTACGATGGCAGTCCCGACAGAGTGCCCACCATTAAGTGATGGCAACTGACGGCAGGGGTTGCGCTCGTTATGGCACTTAAGCCGACACCTCACGGCACGAGCTGACGACAACCATGCAGCACCTCCGCAGCTGTCCCGAAGGACCTCATCATCTCTGATTCGTTCAGCTGCAGTTCAAGCCCGGGTAAGGTTCCTCGCGTATCATCGAATTAAACCACATGTTCCTCCGCTTGTGCGGGCCCCCGTCAATTCCTTTGAGTTTCACCGTTGCCGGCGTACTCCCCAGGTGGATCACTTAACGCTTTCGCTTGGCCGCCGACTGTATGCCGCCGACAGCGGGTGATCATCGTTTACCGTGCGGACTACCAGGGTATCTAATCCTGTTTGATTCCCGCACCTTCGAGCATCAGCGTCAGAAGTACCCCAGCGGACTGCCTTCGCAATCGGAGTTCTTCAGGATATCTAAGCATTTCACCGCTACACCCTGAATTCCATCCGCCTCTTGTACTCTCAAGGCTGCCAGTTTCAACGGCACGGCACGGTTGAGCCGTACGATTTTACCGCTGACTTAACAGCCCGCCTACGCTCCCTTTAAACCCAATAAATCCGGATAACGCTCGCATCCTCCGTATTACCGCGGCTGCTGGCACGGAGTTAGCCGATGCTTATTCATGCGGTACTTGCAATACACCACGCGTGGCGTACATTACCCCCGCATAAAAGGAGTTTACAACCCGTAGGGCCGTCGTCCTCCACGCTACTTGGCTGGTTCAGGGTTGCCCCCATTGACCAATATTCCTCACTGCTGCCTCCCGTAGGAGTCTGGACCGTGTCTCAGTTCCAGTGTGGGGGACCTACCTCTCAGTACCCCTACCCATCGCAGGCTCGGTGGGCCGTTACCCCGCCGACTACCTAATGGGACGCATCCCCATCCTTCACCGATGAATCTTTCATGGAGACTCCATGCGGCTTCTCCACACATCCCGGATTAATCCCCCTTTCGGAGGGCTGTCCCGGAGTGAAGGCCAGGTCGGATACGCGTTACTCACCCGTGCGCCGGTCGCCAGCACAGCATTGCTGCCGCCTGATGCCCCTCGACTTGCATGTGTTAAGCCTGTAGCTAGCGTTCATCCTGAGCCAGGATCAAACTCTTCATTGTAATATACATAATCTGTTCTGTTCCTTCTCGTGATGACCTATCCTTTCTCTTTATTCCTTCTAAAGGAATCCTATGACGGTTCGTTCTTCTTTTCCTTTGTTCTTGGACTTTTCTCTTCACTGCCGCGCCTCGTCCTCCGGACCGTACCGGGAAACCGGAACGGGGGGACGACGGAGCACGGCTGCTCTTGTACTACTTCGTCTGTATGGAAATCATTTCAAAGACCGTTCGCTCGCTTTTACGTGAGGCGCAGAAAAAAAGCGCCCTCGGCTAAGAGGGGGATTCCTCTGCTCTTCCTCCGAAAAGCGGGTGCAAAGGTACGCCGACTTTTCCTTACCACCAAATCTTTTTGCAGGTTTTTTCAAAAAAAAGCGAAAAAAGGACGAAAAACGGGCAGAAAGGGCCTTTCGTGACGAGGAAAGGGCCTTTCCACGCAGGGAAAGGCCCTTCTGTGACGGAGAAAGGAGCGATTACCGCAAAACGAAACGTTTGAAAATTGCTGACGAAACGTTTCAAGCTGGACTTTGGAACGTTTCGTCAGCTAACGGAAGGGCCTCTTCCGCTCAGAAGAGGGGGTGAAGCGGTCTATATGTGCTTTTGAAAACGGGAGAAGCGGAGCTATGCCATCAGCGCAGGGCGGCCTTGAACGTGTAGAGGTAAGGGACGGGAGTGCGCTCAACGGGCCGTTCGCGGTCGGTGGGGATAGTGGGGACGGGGTCGTCGGGCATCGCCACGGGACGTCGGCGGCGGAAGGGAGGCTGGTGGTCGGCCGGGGCAGCCATCACAACGAGGAAAACCTTTGCGGCATCGGCACCGGGCTTGAACGACATCTTCGCCAGCTTCGACTTGGAGGAGAGCGTATGCATGGGGCTATAGACGGAATGGCCGTCGCTGTTCACCACGACAAAACCACAACGGAAACTCCCCTGCTCCACCGGCACGGTGGTGCAGAAGGAGACGGTGACTTTGCGGCCTTTCTGAGGCAGAGCCAGGGGAATGACGTTGAAGCCATAGTTCTCCGGGACGTTGGAGGCCTTGGGGGCATACCATCCGTCGCCAAGTTCGTCCAGCTCGGTGGTCATCTGGCAGGCATAGGGACGCGTAAGCTCCCAGCAGCGGGGATAGTCGAGGTTGACAATGTGGCAGACGGCATCGTACATCTCGTCGCAGAACTCGGGCTGCGAGAGGTGGTAGAGCTGCTTGTAGGTAATGACGGGGTCGTCGCCGCGCTTGCCGGCACGGTAGAGGTCGCCGATGGCGGTGAGGCCGCGCTTCATGCCCCAGTACTCTATTATATAAGGAGAGCGGTAGATGTTCTCGAAACTGAGGTAAGCCTTGTGGGTGTTCTTGCAGAAGGCGTCCCAGTGGTAGCGTTCGGAGCCAATCCAGTTGGGGTTTACCTGCCAGAGCATCCACTGGCTGGTCATTTCGAAGAACCCGCTGCCTCCCCAGGCCTCCCCTTCGCCGTCGCACATAATCTGACTCTGGAAGCAGTGTCCCAGTTCGTGGGCAATGCAGTTGAGCGTCTTGTCCTGCACGCGGTTGGGGGCTACCCACAGTGCCCCGATGACGCCATCGTAGTCGCCGCCATAGGCCGTGCCCTCGAGACTGTAGTTAATCATGACCATCATGCGGTATTTGTCGCAGAGTGAACCGGCATGGGCGAACCGGAGGGTGTTGTAGTAGTAGTAGTAGAACGTCTCGAGCCGCTCGCAGAGGTTGTCGAGGTCAACGGCCATCTTGTGTCCGTCGAGGTCAGGCGGAGAGGAGAGGTCGTCGCCGAAACCGTTTTCCCAGAAGATGACGAAGTTGTCCGTCAGGCGGCTGTGTGCATAGCACCAGCGGGAAGAAGGATTGTTGAAATCGTTGTCCTGCAAATCCTTGGGGATATAAATCTCCTTTCCGTCGGCAAAGCAGAGAGCCGAAAACGAAAGGAGAAGAGTGAATAAAGCAAACTTCATTGATGGATAATGGAAATGGACTTCAATAATGGATAATGGAAAATGAACAATGGATAATTATCAATTTTCGATTATCAATTTTCAATTGCGCCGAAGGCGCTTAGCGGCCATTGGGGTTGGTGCCGGTGAACTGAACCTGCCAAGGCCACTTGTTGTCGTCGATGTCGGTGTCGGCTTTGCTGGCTTCGGTGGGCCATGGGTGGCGTTCGTAGTTCTTGGGAGCGCCGCTGACGACGAACCACAGTTTGGCGGAATTGGCGGGGACGTCGAACGTGGCTGTGCCGCTGGCGTCGGAGAAGATGTCGCCATAGGTTGTGCTGCCGTCCCTGTTGTAGGAAACGAAGCCATAGCGCCATCCGGCGTTGCCCTGAGGGCCACACTTGTACGTGGAGCCCTGCATGGCGTACAGCCCTTCGAAGGAGGCCGTGACCGTCTTGCCTGCCGCACCATTCAGCAAGATGACGTTGAAGCCCGTGCTCTCGGGAGCCTTGCTGTCGGCGATACGCCACCAGCCATCGACCTTCGAGAAGTTGGTGACGGCCACGTCGCCGACGCTGTTCTTGCCATAGCTGCGCACCTCGTCCAGGTCGTAGGTGACGCAGTGGGCAGCATAGCGCCAGACGTCGTCGTTGAAAGCGGCATTGTCCATGCCCGCAAGGCGCATGTAGGTCTCGCACGGATCCTCGGGATAGCGCGATTCGCGCCAGAGCTTGCCGATGAAGTCGATGCCGTACTTATCGACCCAGTACCACTGGATGAAGTAGTTGGCATAGCGGGGACGCTCGTGCAGGACGTGGAGATGGGTGGAGGTGGCGAACTCGCCATGCCATCCGGTGAAGGCCTGTGGCTTGTAGTCCTCCGATGCCGAGAACTGCTGCAGGCTCTGCCACTGTGCGCACTGTTCCCACCAGCCGCAACCGCCGCTGCCGTTGGGGCCGAAGCCATAGCGCCAGCCGGGTCCCTGTGTGCCGCTGGCGCTGGGGCGCTGACTCTCGGGCATGCCCTGCTGCTCCAGATAGTCGCAGAACACCATGTACTGGAACGAGTGGCCAATCTCGTGGGCGATGGTGCTGCCCACAGGCTTACACGTGCTGGGGTTGACCCAGAGGGCGCCGATGATGTTGTCGTAGCCGCTGCCCGTGGCCAGCCATTCGCTCTGATAGAGAATGTATATCTCCATCTTGTAGCGGTCGAGGACGGACTTGCCCTTGCCGGTATCGGCAAACTTCAGCGTGCCGATGTTCATGTCGTAGAAGAGCTCGGCCTTTTTCAGGAGGTCGTCGATATCGACCGCCATGCTGCTCACCTTGCAGGTAGAGGGCGACGTATCGGCCGTGCCCTTGCGCGAGCCGAAGAGGCCATACTCGCCGTATTGCCTGTCCCAGAAAACGACAAAATGCTCGCTCTGCTTGCTGCGGCACCAGCTCCACTTGCTGTCGCTGCGGAGCATGTCGAAGGTGAACTCGCGGGGCTTGTAGTACTTGTCGATGTCGGGCACATCGGCCTCGGTGAGCACAAGGGGTGCAACGCCCTGCGTAACGGAAACACGTTTCTTCGACTTACCCGAACGGACGGTGACGACGGCCGAACGAATCTCGGGCGTGTTGTTGGCAGCGGCATAGAGGTAAATCTTATAGGCTTGCAGCGAGTCGCCCCACGTCTGGCTGACGGAGAGCCAGTCCTTGGCCTCGTCGGGGATATCGACATACCAGAGGTAAGAGGACTTAATCTTCAGCACCACCCGACCGGAGTCTGCCGGAGCCTCCCACGAGTTGCGGTTGATGGTCATCTCCACCCCCGTACGGTTGGCGTCGTAATTGGCCATAGGGTCTGGTTCGTCGGGTGTGCACGACATAAAACAAGCACCTGCCACAAGCGGCAGAAGCAACAGGGACAAAACAAACTTTTTCATTTCTTTTCTTTGGATTGGTTTTTTTAGACTATCAGACTTCAGACTTCAGACTTCAGATAATAGTGCTGTGTCTGAATCATTAGCTGAACATTCATCTGAAGTCTGTCAGTCTCAAGTCTGTCAGTCTGTTCAACAGACCACTGAAGGCTAAAAAGCAGGGACGCCACGCGAAGCATGGCGTCCCTGATGTTCGGATTATTCTACACGAAGGGTAACCGTGCAGGTGATATGCTGCATCGTCTCGATATTGGCCAGACGGACAATGGTCGAGAAGGTAGCAGCGGCGGTGACGTTGTCGGGATGGATGCCGGTGCCGAGGTAGAAGTAGTTCTCTTCGGTGTTGAAGTAGCTCTCGATGAAGAAAGCGCCACCGTCGCCCCATGTGCCGACAGAGCCGTCGTTCTTGTACCAGAATCCGCCACGCTCGCCATTGGCCGTGTATTCCATGCCGCCGTCCTTGTCGAAGAGCTTGAATGCGGTCTGGAAGTTTTCGGCCGTGATGCCGATGGCGCTGAGGTCGACCTTCAGTTGCGGGCCGCTGTAGTTGTCGGCGACAGCCTGTGTGCCCTCGACACTGATGGTAGCCACCTCGGTGGTCTCGAAGTTCTTGGGTTCGTCAACGGTGAGGTTGAATGTCAGCACAGCCTGCTTGTCGCCACCCACAATGGCCAACTTGACAGTTGCCGTTGCACCAGACTCTTCCCAGAAGCCGCAGTTGAACTTGTAGTTGCCTTGGTATTCGATGAACTCACCTACATAGCCTGCAGCCTCGATTTCGCCCCAGGTGGCAACGTTGCAGTCGCGGCCGAACCAGTAGCCGTTGTTGGCTGTGTAGTCGCCGTCGTAGAGCGAGCCGTCAGCCTGCACAGCCTTGATGGCATAGGTGTCGCCGATCAAATCAGCAGCTACGCTGTCCACACCCAGAGCGGCAGCCAGGGCAGCCAGGTTCTTCTCGTTCAGGGTGTAAACCGTTGCACCGTCCTCATAGGAGACAAGCACGTCGAAGGCAAGGAAGTCGATGGTGGAGAGTGTAGCCGCCACCTTGACGACATAAGCCTTGCTGTTCTGCGGATTGACAAAGGCGATGGCGCCCTTGCAGGTCTGGCCGCCGAGCGAGTCGTCGGGATAGTTACAGATGGCCCAGAAGCCGCCGTCGTGGTTGATGTCGATGCCGCAGCCGTCGCCATAGTTCATCACGTCGCCAGCCACGCTGAACCAGAAGTTGGTCTTTGGGATGCCGAAGAACGTTCCGTCGGCGTTGACGCCATAGACTGTTGCATCGGCAGCGTCGATGCCGATGGCCCCCTTGATGGCATCGAAGTCAATGAGCTCCTCGATGCTGGTGGCGGCCCAAGCGTCGTCGTATTCAGCGGAAAGAGCGATTTCTTGTGTGCCCACAACGTCAACCTTCACCTCGGGCAGCTTGTCCGTAACGGTGATGTTGAACTGCACGGCCACTGTTGTCTCGTCGTCGGCAAAAGCCTCGATGATGGTGTACTTCTCGCCAGCTTTGATGTTACCAGGGTAGTTTCCCAAAGTGAATACGAGGCTCTCGTTGCTGACGAAGTAGCCTTCGGTGAAGAAGCAGGGGCTATCAGCCCATTGAGCCACATCGCCTTGGGCGGAGAACCAGTGTCCCCAGCCATTAGTGGTGGAGACCGACTCGTTCAGGTAGCCCGTCGAGCCGTCGATGGCGCAGAAGTTAATGGACTGGCTGACCTGAGCACCGCCGTTTGCCACGTCGGCCGTGCCGAGTGCAGCGATGAAGTCAGCCTCGCTGTTCAGGCCGAACTGCTCCCAGATGTGCTTACCATCCTTGACGAAGTCGGCATAGTTGAATGTCATGCCTTCGTAGCCATAGTCGTAGTAGTAGTCCACGTCCACCTCGTAGAGGACGTCATAGGCCTTGTCGTCGTCCTCGGGGATGACGATGGGTTCGGGTTCAGGTTTCTTACATGAGGCAACCACCACAACGAGCAGCGCCAGCATGGCATAAAAATACTTTTTCATTGCTTTGTTGTTTTTTGATTTGTTAATAAAAATGAATATACCTTTTTTCTCTAATTGCGAACTATGAATAAAAAATGAAGATTGAATCTTTCGTTTAACGAACACGTCCTCTGAGCTCTTCAATCCTCCATCAATTGAAGCCTGGAGTCTGGACGAGGTTCTTGTTGCCGTTCATATACTCGATGTAGATGGGGCCGGCGTTGTAGTGGTTGTCCTTGACGTCCTGCACGCGGTCTTTGCAGAACCACGACTTGCCGTTCCATACGTTCTGTCCGGTGGAGGTCATCTTGAAGCGGATGAGGTCCTGGCGGCGGTGGTGTTCGAAAACGAACTCCCATGCCAGCTCGTCGAGAAGTCCGCCGAACTCGATGTCAGCGCCGCCACGATAGGGAGCGTCGGCCTCGGGTCCCTCGTCGTAGTGTTGGGCATCCCAGCTGTAAGAGGTGAACTTGGCGGGGTCGTAGCCGTCAGCAACGTGGTTTTCGCTGTGGCCATAGTTGTAGCAGCTGCCTCCCTTGAGGTCGGCAAGGGTACGCTTGGCAGCCGTCGGGTCGGCAGGAACGGAGAAGGTCTTGGCGTCGCGACCCTTGAAGGCACGCGCACGGACCATGTTGACAAAGTCCACGGCATCGGCCTCGCTGTAAGTACCGGTGCCGCCCAGACGGAGGGCGCACTCAGCAGCCATCAGGTAGGCATCGGCCAAGCGGAAGAAGTTGACGTCGTCGCCCCACGTGCCATCGGTGCCGGGAACGATTTCGAGCTTGACGTTGCGATACCCTTCAAGCATATAGACGCCAGGGTCATCGACGCTATGGATATTCTTGGTGTAGAAGACGTTGACAGTGCCCTTGAGGTCAGCCTCAGCCGTGGTGAGGGGGTCACCGGACTGTGGGCCGCCGTCCTCGGTGTAGGCATACTGCTGGTCGTGCGCCCAGGTGTCATCGAAGCGGGTGTCGTGGGGATGATAGGTGTCGATGAACTGGGGGATGCCAGCGCCGCCGTTCCAGCAGGCGTTGGTGAAGCCGTATGCAGCGGCACCGGCAGTGATGAGGCTCTCGCAAACGGTGTAGTTGTGCGAGGCATAGGTCTTGTCGAGGGGTATGGCAAAGATGCACTCGGTACAAGCCCGAAGGTCGGCACGGAAGTTGTCCTTGAAGTCGGGCTCGAGGGTGTAGCCGCCGTTGTCGATGACGTCCTTGAGCACCAGTTCACACTTCTTATACCACTCGTCGCTGATGCGGCTGCGATAGGTGTCGCCGGTCTGTGTACCCTCGCGGAGCTGGTCGGCACTGACGATGTTGTCAAACCAGGCGTTGTGGTTGAGGTACATCTTGGCGAGAATCATGTCGGCCACGAAGCGGTTGGGGTGTCCGAATACGTGCTGTGTGCCGAGGTCGTCGCGGATGGCGAGGAGTTCCTTCTCCACCCATTCGAACACCTCGTCGGGGTTAGCCTGCGAGGGGAGGAAACCAGCCTCCTGCTCCTCGTCGGCACCCGTCAGCAGGGGAATCCAGCGGAAGTTGTCGAAGAGGATGTAGTAGCTGAGTGCACGCAGGCAGCGCACCTTTGCCAGCATGAAGTTCTGGCTTTCGGTGAGTGTGCCGCCCTGTTTCTCCTTCACCGTCTCCATAGCACGGCAGAACTGGTTGGCATAGGTGATGGCCACGTAGTTGTAGTACCAGTCGGTGCTGTGCATGTTGGCATTCTCGCTGGTGACCTCGTGTTTGTGGTAGCTGATGTAATAGTCGCCCCAGCCGATGCCAATCTTGGAGGGCATGACGTAGAGGTCGGAGGCTTCTTCCGTGAGGTCCATCAGGCCATAGTAGCCCCAGTACATGAAGCGGAGGTTGGAATAGACCGAGGCAGACATGGCCTCGAGGGTGCTTTCTTCTGTGAAGTCGAGGTTCTCTTCGGTCAGGTTGCTATAGACAGTCTCGCTCAAGTCGGTGCATGAAGTGCCGAGAGCGGCAAAAAACACTGTCAGAACAGCGATTGCGGTATATCTGATTTGCTTTTTCATAGTGCTGTCAGTGGGGGTTAGAAGGTTAATGAAACGCCGGCTGTGAAGCTGCGGATGGTGGGATACTTGTCGCGTTCGTCGAGGCCTGCTGAGAAGGGGTCTCCGTTGCCGAGCTCAGGGTCGAGGCCGCTGTAGCCGGTGAAGCAGAAGATGTTCTCGCCGGAGACGTAGCCGCGGACGCTCTGGAGGTACTTGCGCGCATTCCCCTTGACGTCGTAGGTGTAGCCGAGGGTGACATTGTCAATCTTCACGTAGTCGCCCCGCTCCAGATAGGCGCTGACGACGCACTGCTGCTGCGAGGTGGAGAGCTTGGCCATCTCGCCGGTGGGCTGACCGGTCTTGACATCGACGACGGGCTTGCCGACAGCGGCCACGTAGAGGCGGTTGTAGGCGATGGAGTTGTTCTCGTAGAAGGCACGCTGGCTGTTGAAAATGTAGAATCCGAGCTGGCTGCTGAGCTGCACGCCGAGGTCGAAGTTACGATAGCGGAAGCTGTTGCCCCAGTTGAGATAGAGCTGCGGCAGGCCGGTGCCACAATACTGGCGATACTCGTCGCTATTGTATTGGGTGGAATAGACGACGTACTTGTCGGTCTCGTTGCCCTCTTTGTCGAGCCATTTGTCGCCCTGCCGGGTGACGGCATTGGGGTTCTCGATGACCCACTTGCCCTTGTCGTTGACGCCGACTGACTTCAGCATCCAGAAGTTGCCGAAAGGCTTGCCCTCCTCGATGCGGTGTGTGCTGACGCTGATGGGGTCGCCCACGCCACCCCAGTTGAGGTAGCTGTCGGTCTCGTAGAGCTCGTTGGAGAGACTGACGAGGAGGCTGGAGTTGTGCGAGGCGGTGAGGGTGGTGTTCCAGTCGAAATGCCTGGTGCGGATGGGGTTGGCCTCGACGAGGAGTTCGATACCCATGTTCTGGAACTTTGCGGCGTTGGCCGTCGTGGAGGTGTAGATGTTGGGCGGCACGGGCACGGTGTAGTAGTAGAGGAGGTCGTTGGTGACCTTGCGGTAGGCGTCGATGGTGACGTTGAGGCGGTCCTTCAGGAAGCCCATGTCGAGACCGACGTTGAACTCCTCGGCCGTCTCCCACTGGAGCTTCGGGTTAGGGTTTTGTGTGGTGACGAGTCCGGCCACCCACTGTCCGTTGGTGTTCAGGTAGCGGCCGTAGGAGGTGTCGTAGTCGTACATGGTGAGGGAGCCGTAGCTGCTGCCGGGGATGTTACCCGTCTTGCCGTAGCCGAGGCGGAGCTTCATGTTGGAGATGGCACTGACATTCTCCATGAACTCCTCGTTGCTGATGGTCCAGCCGAAGGAGGCCGAGGGGAAGTTGGCCCACTTGCGGTCGGCACCGAACTTGCTGCTGCCTTCGTGGCGGAGGGAGAGCAGGATGTTGTAGCGGTCGTCGTAGCCGTAGCTGATGCGTCCGAAGAAGCCGATGAGCTTGTCATCACTCTTGCTGCTGTCCATGCCGCCACGGGGGTTCTCCTTGTCTTTCAGATAGGTGCCGGCAGCAAGGCTGTTGTAGAGATAGACTTCGGTGGGGAAGTTGCCGTTGCTGGCCCAGAAGTTGCTATAGACGTTGTAGTTGTAGCTGTAGCCCACGATGGCGTCGATGCGGTGTGCACCGAAGGTGTTCTTGTACTCGCTGGTGAGCTCGAGGTTGTTGCTGGTGTAGTCGCTCTGCGACTTGGAGGCCGAGCCGTTGGCGGGGTCGGTGCTGCCCGGCATGTTCTGCGGCGCCAGCGTGTAGTAGCGCGATGTGTAGTAGTTCTCGCCCACGCTCATATAGCGGTAGGTGCTGAGCATGAGGTTGGTGCGCCAGCCTTGGATGGGCTCGAAGGTGATGTTGCCCGTCATCTTCGTGTCGTTGCTGCGGCTGTCGCCTATCTGCTCGTTAAGGATTTCCACAGGGTTGTAGTACTGGAATCGGTTGAACTCCTCGTTGTAGCCCAGGGCGGGATCCTGCTCACCGGCATCGTTCAGGTTATAGATGGGCGATGTGGGGTTGTGGATGACGGCCTGGCGGTAGGCGTAGGAGGGGTTGTTCTGGGGATTCTTGCTGTAGCCGAGGTTGCCGTTGAGGTTGAACTTGAGCATGCCGTTCATGGCTTTCTGGGTGACGTCGAACTGCATGCGCATGCGTTCGTTACCGGTGTTAATCATGACGCCCTTCTCGTCGCGGTAGCTGAAGCTGGCGGCGTAGGCGGTGTTGGTGGTGCCGCCTTCGAGGGTGAGGGAGTGGTTCTGTGCGAGGCCGGTCTGGGTGACGGCGTCGAGCCAGTCGGTGGTGAAACCTTCGTCGCTGAAGGCGGTGGCACCGCGGATGTTGCGTATGTCGTCGGCCGTCATGAAGTGGAGGTTGTCGTAGAACGTAGAGGCGCTGACGTAGCCTGAGTAGGTGACCTTGGAGGTCTCGCCGAACTGTCCGCCCTTGGTGGTGATGAGGATGACGCCGTTGGCACCGCGTGTGCCGTAGATGGCGGCGGCGGAGGCGTCCTTCAGCACGTCGATGGAGGCGATGTTCTCAGGTGCCACCTCGGTGATGTCGCCCGGTACGCCATCGACGAGCACCAGCGGGTCGAGGTTACCGGTGAGGGTGGTGACGCCGCGCAGGCGGATAGTACTGGTGGCATTGGGGTCGCCCGAGCCCTTGGTGATGTTGAGGCCAGCCACCTTGCCCTTGACGAGCTCGGCGACATCCTGGATGTTACCGATGTTGAAGTCCTCGGGCTTCACGCTGGCCACGGCGGAGGTGATGTCGCCCTTCTTCATGGTGCCGTAGCCGATGACCACCACGTCGGAGAGCAGCTTGCTGTCTTCTTCGAGGGTGATGCGGAGATTGGTGCGGCCTTTCAGGGCTACCTCCTGTGTGGCGTAGCCCACATAGCTCACTACCAGCGTGGCTTGGCTCGACTTCACCTGCAGCGAGAAGGCACCGTTGATGTCGGTGATGACGCCGTTGGCGGGCGTGCCCTTCTCCACCACGTTGGCACCAATCACTTCGTCGCCGTTCAGGTCCACCACGGTGCCCCGGACGGTCGTCTGCGCCTGTACGCCCAGCCATGAGCCGAGCATCAGCACAAGCGAGATAACAAATACGTTGCGTGCTTTCATTTTACTGTTTCGTTGGTTTTGTTATGTTTTAAAAAGGTATTACTTTCATACGAGCCATGGGGCATTCTGCACCATAGCCAGCGACAAAGGTACGGCATCTTTTTCAATCGACAAAAAAAACGGACAAATAATTTACGCGGTAACTCCTGATTCCTCAATGTACCAGGAGCACGAAACCTACCTATAAGAAACGTGTTTGTTCCAAATGGTTTCGGGGGTGTCGGTATCTGAGCGCAACACATTGTTTCCAAGCGCAATACCCACCGACACCCCATCTGTAAGGTATCGGTAGCACGTGGACATGGGAGAGAGAATGAACCATTGGAGCGCCTTCCCTTCAATCAAAGGCCCGTGCGGTCAGCCGCTGTCTGCCCAACGCGTTGAGCAACGTTACACAACGCGTTGGACAACATTACACAACGCGTTGGGCAAATAAGCGAAAAGCCTGTTGCCCAGACAACGCGCTCTTTCTCTTCCGATTGGAAAGCGATTTGCGCACTCACATTACCGCTCCTCTCAGCGGGAAACGCCACCGATACCTTTCACAAGGGGGTATCGGTGGGTAGCGCATTGGACGACAAGTCGTTGCGCCCCTTCACCGATACCCCCGATACCTGTTTCGACAAACGGTCTTTTTCTCTCTGTCCTGTAGGGATTCTTATTGTTACGGGCTTTTGTGTCGTCAATGGAGGATGACCTTCCGTCCGCTCCGGATGTAGATGCCGGGTGTGGGATGGAGGACGCGACGCCCCTGCAGGTCGTAGAGGGGGGCTTCGTCGCCACGCTCGGGGGAGGGGGCGGGGGGTGTGATGCCGTCGGGGATTATCTGCATCCAGCTAACGCTCCTGCCCTTGTCGCCGACGTAGCCTTCGGCATCGGTGATGCCTGCGGTCTGGACGGTGAGGACGTAGTAGCCCGTCAGGGCGGTGAGGTCGCCAAAGTGCAGCTCAAACTCGTCGCTCTCCGTGCCGACAGGTACGATGTTCACGCCTGTGACGTCCAGACGGGTGCCCTCGTGGTTGAGGCGGACATCGTCGGTGGTGAACGTGGCTGCCATGACGGGTTTGTTGAAGCGGACGTTGAGCTGCTCTATCGGCGTAGTTGTCCACGTGTCGGCATCGGGCACGGTGAAGATGCTCTCCACGGCCAGCCAGACGGCAGGCATGGGCTCGAAGGCGATGCGATAGACTTCGCCTGCTGCACCCGTCAGTCCGGCAAAGTGGAGACGGTTCTCGGGCACGGGCTTCTTGGCATCGTTGAAGACATACTTGGTCAGCCAGCAGCATCGGAGGGGGATGTCGGCGCCGTCGCTCAGGCGGGTGATGGACGCCACCTTGCCGTGTCCGTCGGTGGGGTCGGCCATCCAGCCATAGACCCAGTCGGTGCCGGCGGCAGGAATGTAGATGTCGCATGTGTTGTCGTCCATCAGTCCTGTGGTGGTCATCCCGGACGTGGTCGTGACGGGAGCCGTGGTGCCATCGGAAAAGTAAATGACGTCGGGATAGGCGTAGTAGTCGATGTTGTCATTGACAAGGAAGGCAGCCCGCTCCGTGCCGTCGGCATCGCGGACGGCGATGCTGTGGATGAGCTCGTGCACATGGATGGTGTCGAGGAGCGAGAGGTCGGGGTTGCCGTAGGAGGTGACGTGGGTGGCCTCGATCTCGTAGTCGATGAAGTGTCCGTAGATGGAGCTGCGCATCCACCACTGGGCATAGGCCGACGAGTGTGGGGCGATGTCGCCGAACTCGGTAGCCACGCTCTGTCCGAGGGCGAGCACCTTGTCGCCACCGTTGAGCTGCGAGCTGACCATATCGTAGTTGATGAGCAGGCCTTTCTCGTTCTCCACTATCTCGGGCTGGTTGGTGACCATGCGGAGGTCGCGGGCGGTGCCATTGCCTTTATTGAGGAGAATGAGCGAGAACTCGGCATCCTCGGCGGGTTCGACCTCCTCGGTGAAGGGGTCGTCGGCCATGACGTCGCGCTGCACGAAGTAAATCATCTCGAGCACGGGCGTCGGATTGACGGTTATGGTGACCGAAGCCAGGTCGCGCGTCACCTCGTAGCCGTTGAAGGGGTCGATGTAGGTGAGGCTGCCGCCGATGGTATAGACGACGGGTTCGTCAGGCGCGGCATAGCGGGTGGGGATGAACTTGATGGTGGCGACGCCCGTCTGCTGGGCATCGAGTGTCCAGCCGGCGTCGAAGGCCAGCTGGCCGCCGAAGCCGTCGAGCGACTGCATGTGCGTCTCCATCTCGTGTACGGTGGCGACGTTGCCGTTGGGGTCGGTGACGGTGAGGTTGAGGCGGACGTCCTTCATAGCCTCGTCGGCACAGCCGTTATAGACGGTGAGCGTGCCCTCGAAGGCCTGACGGGTGAAGGTCATCGTCTGGTTGATCTGAATCTTCACCGTGGCGCAGACGGCACCGTTCTCCTGGTCGACCGCCTGCTCGACAAGCGGCACCTCGGTTGTCCAGAGGTCGTAGATGGAGGCATAGCCATACTCATGCGCCTTTGCCTCGCAGGCCTCGATGACGGCACATTTTTCGCGAATGAAGTCCATGTCAATCAGGTTGTCGTGATTGGTGCCGGCAAAGCGCTCGATGAGCCTTTCGAAGGCCTCGTCGCTCACTTCGGCGGGCTTCAGGTGGCGCAGCGCGTCGGCCGACGCCTCGCTGCGGTTGGCAGGGAAGGCATGGAAGAGCGTGAGCAGGTCATCCATATCCACCTCGCTCCACACGGACAGGTCGCCCAGAAGCTCGTTCATGATGGCCTCTACGGCCTCATATTCCTCCAGCACCACGCCTGACTTCTCCTGGAAGGCTTGGATGAACCTGGGCAGGTAGCCGGCCCGCCGTGCTGGTGCTCCCTGCCGGGCGTCGCCCGCATTTGCGCCGCCACCCGTGAGGCAGTCCATGCCCATATATCCCTTGATGCAGCCGACCAGACCAAATGCTGAACCGACAGGACCGGGGATATGGCCGCCGACGAAGATAATCACATCCACTCCGTCCTCGATGGTTGCTACACTCACCATGTCGGAGAAGTAGGGAATGTTCAGCAGACCGATGAGGCAGAGAATGCTCTTCTCGGCAAACTCCTTGAGGCAGTCGTTACAGCCGGTGTAGCTGCGCGTGACGCCAGCGCCTCCGACGAAGCCGCCCCAGGCGCTGCCACCGCCTCCTCCGCCGCCATAGAGATAGCCGCTGAAGGTGCCGTAGCCATCTGCGCCACAGGAACGCTGATAGAGCAGTTTGCCATAGCTGCCGCTCATCATGTCGTCGCCGCAGGGCCATTCGTACTTGACACTCTGGTCCATGCTACACGGCATGCTGCCGTCGCCGGCACGGCGCTGGGGGCTGTACTGGGGCCAAGTGCCTGTGCGCCGATAGCGCATGGAGGCCTCGGCACTCTCGCCCGGGAACAGACGGGTGACCCTGACGGGGACGACCACCGACTGCTGGGCGTCGAGGCTGTCGGGAACGTCAACGAGCGGGGTGAAGCTGAAGAACTCGTTGTCGGGGAACGTCAGCTCAAGGGCCTGTGCCCGGATGAGGCCGCGGTTGATGAGTACCGTGTTATAGACGAGGCTCTGGCCGAGCTCCATCGCCTCGAAAGGCTGCTCGTCAACCAGCATCTCCACCACGGGCTGGGGCACGTAGGTCTCGAACGTCATGGTGGTGACAATCTTGTATTCGTCGGTCTCGTTCACCTCAACCACGTCGAAGTCGATGGTAATGGCCTGGAAGCTGAGGTTGACGGTGAGGTTTGTCGTACGCGAGGGGTCGAGGCTGACGTTGTTCTGGTAGCTGCTATGCTTGTCGGCCTTGACGGTGACGGTGTACCATCCTGCGGGGAGGTCGAACGACGCCTTGCCGTCGGGCCCTGTGGTGGCCTCACCAAGCATGGCACCGCTGATGGGATGGGTGACCTTCACCGTGGCGCCGCTGACGTGCGGAGCCTCGGCGGTATAATAAGTGCTTTCGTCGCAGACATCGACGACCAGCTTGCTTTGGGCGTCACTGACGGGTTCGACGCTGAAGGGCAGCACGAAGCCTTGCCCGTTCTCCACGTTCAGGGCAATGCGTCCTGCCAAGGGAACGTTGAGCTGCATGCTTTCGTCAGGGGTGAAGCGGAGCATCACGTCGGCCTTCTCGCCAGGCTGCAGCGAGGGCATCTCCGTGGGCGTCAGCGCTTTCATCCAGCCCACGTCGGGCAGCGAAAGGGTGATTACGCCTGTGGGCGCTGCGCCCTCGTTGGTGATGGTGAAGACGTAGTCGGTGAAGCCGCCCATCAGCATGGTGGTACTGATGTCGCTGATGTTGGCCGTCAGCAGGGCGGTCGGATTGACGTTGTAGTACCACACGGTCAGCTCCTTCGAGGGGCCTTCGGCCGTGGCGATGCGCAGGCGCAGTTCCTCGTACTGGTCGCCGCCGGTGGCTGCCTTGGCCTTGACGGCGAGGTGGAGGACGGCCTTCCCGTCAGCCGCAAAGGTCGAGACGCCCGTGAGCGTGACGTCGAGGTTGGGGTTCCTGGTCACCTGCTCGAAGCGCACGCCCGTGAGGGGGATGACGCCCGGGTTGCGGATGGTGATGTCGGCCTGGTAGGTCGAATCGACCACGAAGGTGCGCCAGCCGCTCCAGGCATCGTCGGCCTGCCACTGCGGGCCTTCGGTCTGGAAGCCGCGGATGTCGAACGTGCAGGCCGCGAAGGCCTCGTCGTCGGGCCAGCTCTGCGGATAGACGGCTGCGGCCATGAAGTGGCCCGTCCACGACTCGTAGGTCGTCCAGGGGTAGCTGAAGGCGCCATTCTCGTCGGTGACGACGTTGAAGGTCTGGTCGCCGCCCTCGGCATTGCGGACAACGAGCTTCAGCTGGCTGAAGGCATTCTTCGCACCGGCTATACGGCCGGTGAAGCGGACGACTTCGCCCACGTCATAGACCGCCTTGTCCGTCGCGAGGATGGCGGTGTAGGGTGCCACCACCTTTATTTTATAGGAGTCGGCCGACTCGTTGTTGTTGTAGTTCGTCTCCTTGAAGGAGCGCGAGCCGTTGACCCACGCATAGGCCGTCCCTTCCGTCACGTTGTCGCTGGCTATAAGCGTAGGCGTCAACCTGAGCGACTGGCCCACGGGAATCTCCTGACGGGTATGGTACTCCCAGTAGCCGCCCTTCCACGGGCCGGCGATGTGGACGTCGAGGCCGGCGGGCATGGGCTGGTTGCCCTGGTTGGCGATAACGACGACGGCCTGCACCGAGTCCTTCGCCTCCACTTCGGTGGGCGTGACGCTGAACTCGCTGATATAGACGTCGGGCCCCGTGTTGGGGTCGAACTGGCTGTCGGGTACGTTGCCGATGCAGAAGAGGACGCTCAGCTGCTGCGTCTCGCCGGGGGCGATGGTGCGGTCGCGCCAGCACCAGCCCATGCGGCTGTCGTAGGAGCCGTTTTCGACGTAGAGGTTGCTGACTTCGCGCACAGACTCGTGGTAGAGCCCGAGGCCCATGTCGGCGTGCTGCCCGCCCCAGTCCTGATGGACATACATGGCGATGTAGTTCTTCCCGTTGGGAACGAGGGCGTCAATGGCCTCGGGACGGATGTCGCGCCAGTCAAGCCAGTCCATCCAGGGCTCGCCGTCGTAGGCCAGCACGCCGTTGAACCACACTTGGCAGGCATCGTCGTGGTAGATGCGCATGCGCAGGTCCTGCAGGTCGCCGCGACTGACGTTCAGGTTGACATCCTTGCGCATCCACAGATGTTCGGTGTTCCACAGCGTACTATAGTCGTTTTCGTAGGGGTTGAAGGGTGTGAGGCCTGTCTGCCAGGCACTGTCGTCGAAGGTGGTGCCATTCCAGCCGTCGGCAGGCTGGTCGAAGGTGTAGCGCCACGTGTCGCCTCCCTCGTCGGCGTCCCTGACGAAGGTGGCGTATTTCTCCGTGCCGTCGATGGCACCGTGGTGAAGGCCCTCCTGGAGGCCGAGGGCCACATCGACGGTCTGTCCGCCCCACGAGTTGTAGGCGTGGTAGGCGATGGTGTTGGTGCCGTGGAGGTTGAGGGCGGCACGGGCCTCGGGGCGGAGGTCGTAGTCGTAGTAGTCGCTAAAGTACTCGTGGTTGCTGACGGCCAGCACGCCGTTGATATAGACCTCGTTGGCGCCGTCGGCGTTGTGGTACATCTTCACGCGCAGGAAGGGTGCCTGCTCGTCCGTGATGTCGAGGCTGAAGGTGCGGCGCATCCAGATGTGGGGTTCTGTCCAGACGGTGCGCACGTGGTCTCGTCCCTCGGTGCCGAAGCCGGCTACGCCCTGGCTCCAGCCGCTGTCGTCGAAGGCGGGTGCAGCCCAGCCGTCGGCGGGCGCGATGGTGGTGTAGCGCCAGGTCTCGGCAGGGCCGTCGGGCGACTCGGGGGCGATGACGACCCGGGTGAAGTCGCGCGATGGCCACTTGGGGTCGGCGTACTTGCCTGCCACATCCTTGCCGTTGGTGCTGTAGTTCGAGCCGAAGCGGTAGCCGTCGATGTCCGTCACGCCCGAGCGCCCGCGGAAGAGGAACTGCAGTGTCGCCGCCTCGTCGGCCACGGCGCTGCTGGCCATCTCCAGTCCGAAGGGGTTGCCGTCGCGGTCGCGCAGCAGGGCGATGGGCGCGCTGTCGTTGTCGCCAATCTGGAGGTCGCCGTTACTGCCCAGGGAGTAGGTGTGGGGCACGGCGTCGATGTTCGTCACGCTATAGACGACGCGGGCATACTCGCCCAGCGGCACCACGTCCACCGACACGCCGACGCCGTGGGCGCGGCTGCCGATGAAGGCATTGCGTGCCCACTGGTAGTAGTCGTCGTTGCCGGCGGAGAGGGCCTCCTGCATGGGGCGCATGTACCACGACAGGAGGTCGCCCAGCGAGATGCCGTCGTTCTCGTCATCGACGTGGAGGGCCGAGCTGTAGCCATAGCCGTCGTACGTCGAGCCGTAGTAGCTGAGGTTGAACCGTCCGAGGAGGTCGAACCGTTCGCCGTCGTTCCGCACCCACAGGCTGGTGGTGCCCAGACGGGTGTAGCCCGAGGGCAGGTTGTCATCGTTGTAGATGACGCGCTGCGGGGCTTTCTGTGCTTCGGCAGGTGCATAGTTGCGACGGGGGGAGTCCACGCTGACGGGCTGGGCAGACGCAGGCAAAAAGACCACAAGAGTCAGTGCCGCAAGGATATAGACATACAGAGACGAGCGTTTTTTCTTCATAGCATAGGGTATTAACAATAATTACTGTGCAAAGATACGTATTTTTTTCGACAAAAACATACCCCAATTGGGGGTTTTTCGGCATTTTAGGCCGAATGGCAAAGGTTGTTTTTTAGAAAGGTGAGACTTTATACTGACTATTCACTGTACGAAAGCATATCAGCTGTGCCGCTCCGTCGGCTGCGCTCCGCTCCACCCCTGCCTATGTGCTGTCGCCCCTTCAGGACTTGGGGTGGTACGATTGCGGATAATCACATGAAATGTAGTCCTTACAGCGCAGTGCGCTTTCATTTTATTTGCCTGCGCTGTTGTGTGGATGGCCTGCTCTGTCATGTAGGTTGCTGCTGAAATAGAAACGCGGTACCCAAGTACCCAAGTACCCAAGTACCCAAAGCCCCTCAGGCGAACACGCAGTAATAAATTAAGGGAAGTAGTTGATTTCCTATATTATAATTATGTATTATATATTTCCATATATATAATCGCGTGCGCGAGCGGGAGGGTACTTGGGTACTTGGGTACCGAAAAATTTTTCATTCTATCCCGATTTTTTGCAAAAAAAATGCATATACATTTTATATGCGCTATCTTTGCATCGTGAATTGTTAACCCGATTATCTAACTATCTAAAACTATTGCTACTATGGCTGTTACTTACAAAGTCGTTGCATGCAAGAACCCAATGGGCGCCGAAGGTGTGAACTACGCCTGCAACCGTGTCGTCAAGACGGGTGACTACTCGTTCAAGGAGCTGGCCGAGGACATCCAGTTCGCCACCACGGTGACGCGTCCTGACGTCGTGACCGTGCTCACCGCCGCGAAGGCCGGGGGATTTGCCCTTTTTTGGTATGCACGGTATGCATGGTATGCACTTTTCGTTTTTTTCCATCCTAAAATTTTGGCAGGTCACAATATTTCTGTATCTTTGCATCGTCATTCAAGAACCCTCGTTCATCAATCATCATCCCATGAAAAGAACCTCCTTCCATCTCTTCCTCTGCCTGGTGCTGCTGACGCCCGTGCCGCTGCCTCTTGCTGCTGCCGCGAAGGCGCACCGCCTCACCTCGCCCGACGGGCGCACCGTGGTCACCCTTACCGCCGAGGCTCCCCTGTCCTACTCCATCACACGCGACGGCAGCGTGCTCGTAGCCCCCTCGCCCATCGGCCTGACGCTGACCGACGGCACCGTCATCGACCGTCCCGTGAGGGCCTCGCGTCCGCGACGGCTGACGGAGGATACCGACGCCCCCTTCTACCGCCAGCCGCACATCAGCACCACCTGCAACGAGCTGACGCTGACGCTCAACGGCGGCTTCGCACTCGTCGTCCGTGCCTACGACGACGGCGTGGCCTACCGCTTCCGCTACACCCTGGGGGCTCCGCTGAAGATACGGGCCGAGCAGGCCTCCTTCTCCTTCGAGGGCGACCCGATGGTGTGGCTCGCCCACTCCACCAACGAGAAAGCGCCCTTCGCCATGGCCTTCCAGAACCTCTACGACGAGTCGCCGCTCTCGCAGGCCGGCAGCGTGCCTGCCTTCCTGCCCGCCACCGTCGAGGTGGGCAGCACCAAGGTCACCATCCTCGAAAGCGACCTCGAGGCCTACCCGGGGATGTTCCTGTCCCCTGCGAAGACTGCCCTGCAGGCGCTCTTCGCGCCCTACCCCAAGTCGTTCCGCAAGAGCGCCTACCGCCAGCAGATGCACGTGGCCGAGGCCGAGGAGTTCATCTGCCGCGTCGATGGCGCGCGCGACTTCCCCTGGCGCATCCTCGCCATCACCGACGACGACACCCGGATGCCCCTCAACAACCTCGTCTATGCCCTCGCCTCGCCGAACCGCATCGGCGACACCTCGTGGATTCGTCCCGGCAAGGTGGCGTGGGACTGGTGGAACGCCTGGAACCTCAAGGGCGTGCCCTTCCGCGCGGGCATCAACATGCCCACCTATAAGTACTACATCGACTTCGCCGCCGATGCGGGCATCGAATACATCGTGCTCGACGAGGGCTGGTACGACCCGGGGAGCGGCGACATGCTCACCGTCATCCCCGAGCTCGACCTCGGTGAACTCATCGCCTACGGACGCCAGAAGGGGGTTGACATCGTGCTGTGGACAGTGTTCAACGTGCTCGACGACCAGCTGGAGGAGGCTTGCCGGAAGTATTCCGCCATGGGCATCAAGGGTTTCAAGGTCGATTTCCTCGACCGCAACGACCAGACGGGCGTCGAGATGGCCTACCGCATCTGCGAGAAGGCTGCCCAGTACCACCTCTTCCTCGACTACCACGGCTTCTACAGCCCCACCGGCCTCAACCGCACCTACCCCAACCTGCTCAACTACGAGGGCGTCTTCGGCATGGAGGAGGTGAAGTGGAAGCCCGAGGACAAGGACATGCCTCACTACGACGTCACCTTCCCCTTCATGCGCCTGATGTGCGGCAACGTCGATTACACCCCCGGCGCCATGCGCAACGCCACACGCGCCGACTGGCGGCCCATCTACTACAGCCCCGTCAGCCAGGGCACACGCTGCCACCAGGCAGCCATGTACGTGGTGCTCGACAGCCCCTTCACCATGCTCTGCGACACCCCCACCAGCTACGAGGCCGAACCTGACTACACCCGGTTCATCAGCCGCATCCCCACCGTGTGGGACGAGACCGTCATCCCCTGCGGACGCATGGGCGAATACATCGTCACCGCCCGCCGCAAGGGCGACGTGTGGTACGTCGCCGGCCTGACCGACTGGCACGAGCGCGACGTCACCATCCCCTTCTCGTTCCTCTCCGAAGGCGACTACGTGGTGAACTGCCTCGTTGACGGCATCAACGCCGACAAGAATGCCGAGGACTACCGTTTCGACACCCAGTTCCACCCTAAAGGCGGCACGCTCACCATCCATCTGGCTCCGGGCGGCGGCTTCGTGCTGCAAATCAACAAGCTCACCGTTGCAGACCACCTCTAACCCCTCCGGAATCTCCGGGATCCGGATTTTCCGGATTTTCCGGATTTTCCGGATAACCCGGATAACCCAGTTCCCCAGAAATATCCACCCAAACCTCCAAAATAACAATGAAAAAACTCCTCCCTCTGCTGGCGCTGTTCATCCTCGCCAGCTGCACCCAAGAGAAAAAGGGCACCTTCGGCAATGCCGTCGATGGCTATCCCATCACCCCCGTCCCCTTCACCTCCGTCAAGGTCGCCCCCGAGACCTTCTGGGGCCAGCGCCTGCAGGCCTCGCGCGAAGTCACCATTCCGCTGGCCTTCAGCAAGTGCGAGAGCGAAGGCCGCTACCGCAACTTCGACAACGCCGCCCGTCAGATGGCCAGCGACACCAACCTCGGCTTCAAGGTGGGCGGCTACTCCTTCGACGACACCGACGTCTATAAGACCATCGAGGGCGCCTCGTACCTCCTGCAGACCTATCCCGACGCCAAGCTGAAGGCCTACATCGACAGCGTCATCGCCATCATGGCATCCGCACAGGAGCCCGACGGCTACCTCTACACCGCCCGCACACAGAACCCTGAGCATCCCCACGAGTGGGCAGGCAGCGAGCGCTGGGAGACTGTCGAGAACCTCAGCCACGAGTTTTACAACCTGGGCCACATGGTCGAGGGCGCCATCGCACACTATCAGGCCACAGGGCAGCGCAACTTCCTCGACATCGCCATACGCTATGCCGATTGCGTCTGCCGCGAGATTGGCCCCGCCGAGGGACAGAAAGTCCGCGTGCCCGGCCACCAGATTGCCGAGATGGCGCTGGCCAAGCTCTACCTCGTCACAGGCGACAAGAAATACCTCGACGAAGCGAAGTTCTTCCTCGACATGCGCGGCAAGACCGAGCGGCGCGACAAGTACAGCCAGGCCGACATCCCCGTCGTCGAGCAGACCGAGGCATGGGGCCACGCCGTGCGCGCCGGATACATGTATGCCGGCATGGCCGACGTCGCCGCCCTCACCGGCGACCAGAGCTACATCCACGCCATCGACGCCATCTGGGACAACATCGTCAGCAAGAAAATCTACGTCACCGGCGGCGTGGGCAGCACCAACAACGGCGAGGCCTTCGAGGGCGACTACATCCTGCCCAACATGAGCGCCTACTGCGAGACGTGCGCCGCCATCGCCAACGTCTATGTCAACTACCGCCTCTTCCTCCTCCACGGCGAAAGCAAGTACTACGACGTCCTCGAGCGTAGCCTCTACAACGCCGTCATCAGCGGCATCAGCCTCGACGGAGGCGGCTTCTTCTACCCCAACCCGCTGGAGAGCATGGGCCAGCACCAGCGCCAGTCGTGGTTCGGCTGCGCCTGCTGCCCCAGCAACGCCTGCCGCTTCATCCCCTCGCTGCCTGGTTACATGTATGCCGTCAAGGACAACAGCGTCTATGTCAACCTCTTCAACACCAGCAACGTCGCCCTCAAGGTCGGCGGCAAGGCCGTCGAGCTGGAGCAGGAGACCAACTACCCCTGGGAGGGAAAAATTACCCTGCGCGTGACGAAGAACAAGGCCGGCGCCTTCAACCTCAAGGTGCGCTATCCGGGCTGGGCTCGCGGCGAGGCCGTACCCTCCGACCTCTATGCCTTTGCCAACAAGCAGCCCTATCTCAAGAGCATCCGCGTCAACGGCGAGAGCATCCTTCAGCCCAACCAGCAGCATCCCTCCTACCTCACGCCCGACGGCTACATCACTGTCCCCGGCGACTGGAAGAAGGGCGACACCTTCGAGGTGGAGTTCAACATGGACACCCGTCTCATCCGCGCCAACGAACACGTCGATGCCGACCGCGGCAAGGCGGCCATCCAGCGCGGCCCCCTCGTCTATTGCGCCGAGTGGCCCGACAACGACTTCAACGTCCTCTCTGCCGTCATCAGCGCCGATGCCAGCCGCATCGCCAAGGAGAGCACCATCACCATCAAGACCACGCCGGCCAACCAAGGCGACGCCATCGAGGAGCAGACCTACCCCATCGTGCGCATCAGCATGGACGCCAACGCCCTCAGCTACGACGACAACATGAACATCACCCGCAAGAACGTCGCCCTAAACCTCATCCCCTACTACGCCTGGGCACACCGCGGACGGGGCAACATGGAGGTCTGGCTGGCTACCGAGGAGGGTGCCGCCAAACCCACCTGGCCCGACACATACGCCTCCACCAGCAAGGTCACAGGCAGCCAGCGGGCCAACTACAGCGCCATCAAGGACCATCTGCTCCCCAAGGACAGCAACGACCACTCCATCCCCTACTTCCACTGGTGGCCCAAAGAGGGCACCACGGAGTGGATTTGCTATGAGTTCCCCACGGCGGGCAAGGTGAGCGAGAGCACCATCTGGTGGTTCGACGACGGCCCCTGGGGCGGCTGCCGCGTACCAAAGAGCTGGAAACTCTACTACGAGGATGCCAACGGCAACTTCAAGCCCGTGCAGCCCAAGACCGCCTACGGCACGAAGAAGGATGTCGCCAACCGCGTCACCTTCGCCCCCGTCACCACCAAGAAGCTGAAGCTCGAAGTCCAGCTCCCCGACCACCACTCCGCCGGCCTCTTCGAGTGGGAAGTCAAATAACCTTATAGGAACGTTTTCGTTAAGCCAATTGACCAAAGCCAAACATGTTTGAGCTTTGGCATGGCGAGAAAACGAAGAATGAAATCCAACTATAAAACCTCCCGGCAGCAAACAATTGAGGGGGCGCAGCAGCGCCCCCTCTTTCTCTAAAGCCCTTCGCCATCAGCGCACGGGCTTGACAACGAACGTATAGGCATAGTCGCCATACGGCATCTGATACTCAGCCCTTGGCCAGGCGCCCCAGCTGTTGACGCAACCCAGACCAAACTGCCCCTTGTCGATGCTCACCACCGTAAACGGCCGCTCCATCAGGTCGCCGCTGTGGCGCTGTGCCTTGTTGACGCCATCGTCCAAGTCGCTCTGCAGATAGTTCAGCGCCGTGGCGTTCAGCGCCTCTGTGCCGTAGAACTCCAGTCCCTTGCCGGCGCCGTTCAACACCTTCCAATAACGGACACCCGTGTGGTTGCCGTTTTCCTGCGGACGAATGTAGGGGAAGAACTGCTCAGCCACCGTCTGCTGGTAGTGCGCCACCATCTGGTCGCTCTCGCGGTCGGCATAGCATTCGCCAGGACCCTTGCCGTAGTAATCCACGCTGACATACTCCTTCGGCATCACCAGCTGCATGCCGAAGCGGAAGAGGTTGGGCTTCTCCCTCAGCGGCTCAATGGCCATCTCTGGGCGACGCCCACGACGCTCGCCACCCTGCTGCTGCCCAAGAGCCTGTTCTTGCTCGAACTTCACGTTGGCCTCCAGGTTTTGGCTGACGATGAGCTGTCCGTCGGGCGTGACGATGTACTTCAGGTGTAGCACTGCCTCCAGGAGCCGCAGCTCGTAGTCGGCCGTGACGACATAGCTGCCGTCCTGCTGCTCACCCTTGAACGAGCCGCGCTTCAGCCTCAGGCCCGGGTTCTCCCAGACGCGGAAGCGGGTCTGCAGGTTGGCGCCGAAGTCGTTGTCCGTCGGAGCACGCCAGAAGTTGGGCATCAGGCTGTAGCCATTCTCCAGCATGGGCTTGCCATCGACGTCGATATAATCGACGAAGCCCGTCCTGCGGTTCCACGTCACCGCCAGGCCGTTGGCTTTGACAATCAGGCACGAGTTGTCCTCAATGACATCGCTGACGCTGCCCTTTGCCTTGGCCTCAGCCACGATGCCTTCGACGGTGGGATAGGCATACTCCGTGAGGTTGAACTGCTCGTGGGCCACCATCTGGTCTTTCTCCATCAGCGGCTCGGCCTCCTTCAGGCGGAACTCGACGGTGAGCAGGTACTCCTTGTCGCCGTCCGCAGGTGCCTTGAAGCCGGGCAGCGTCACCACCTTCTTCTGCTGGGCAGCCACTGGCAGCTTGTCCAGCGTTCCCTCAGCACAGGGTTCGCCGTCGGCCAGCACCGTCCAGCACAGATAGTAGCGGCTGAGGTCGGTGAAGAAGTTCTCATTATAGACTTCTATCTGTCCCTTGGCAAGGTTCTTGGCCGTAGCATGGATGTTCTGGTAGCAGTACTTCACCTCGTAGGCCGAGGGGTTGTAACGACGGTCGGGAGCGATGAAGCCGTTGCAGTTGAAGTTGTTGTCGCTGGCCGGATAGCGTCCGTAGTCGCCTCCGTAGGTGAAGATTTCCTTGCCGGTGACGGGGCTCTTGTCGCGCACGGCCTGATCCACGAAGTCCCAGATGAAGCCACCCTGCAGCGAGGGGTATTTGCGGTAGAGGTCCCAATACTCCTTCATGCCGCCCACGCTGTTGCCCATCGCATGGGCATACTCGCACTGGATGAAGGGCTTATCGGGATTCTGTCCTCGGCGCTCCACTTCGTTATAGTCGGCATACATCGGACAGCGGATGTCGGTGTATTCGGCATTGTACTCATACAGGCCGCGCTCGTACTGCACAGGACGGCTGGGGTCGTACTCCTTAATCCACTTGTAGGCCGCGATGAAGTTGGGGCCCATGCCTGCCTCGTTGCCCATGCTCCAGAAGATGATGGAGGGGTGGTTCTTGAAGTTTAGCACGTTGCGTTGGTTGCGCTCCATGTGCGAGAGGGCGAAGGCGTCGTTCTTGGCCAGCGTATGCTCGCCATAGCCCATGCCGTGGCTCTCGATGTTGGCCTCAGCCACCAGGTAGATGCCGTATTCGTCGCAGAGGTCATACCAGCGGGGGTCGTCAGGATAGTGGCAGGTGCGGACAGCGTTGACGTTGAGGTCTTTCATAATCTGGATGTCCTGCACCATGCGGCTGACGGGCACCACATAGCCGCCGTCGGGGTCGAGTTCGTGGCGGTCGGCACCCTTGAAGAGCACCGTCTGCCCGTTCACCAGCAGCTGGGCGTTCTTGATTTCCACCTTGCGGAAGCCCACGCGCTGCGGGATAGCTTCAACCACTGTGCCGCCATCCAGCAACTCCGTCACCAGTGTATAGAGATAAGGTGTCTCCACCGTCCACTTCTTGCAGCCTGCAGCCTTCAGCTGCACGTCCACCTCGGCTCCGGCGGCAGCCGTCTGCGTGGCAATCTGCTTGCCGTCGGCATCGCGCAGGGTGAAGCGCAGCGTCTTGCCCTCGGCACCCGTGGTCGAGGCCTTGATGCTCAGCACGCCGTTCTTGTAGCTCTTGTCGAGGTCAGGGGTGATGAAGAGGTCGGCGACGTGGGCCTTCGGACGGGCATAGAGGTAGCACTCGCGGGCGATGCCGGTGAAGCGCCAGAAGTCCTGGTCCTCCACATACGAGCCGTCGCACCAGCGCATCACCTGCATGGCGATGAGGTTCTCCTCGCCCGGCTTCAGGTAGCGCGTGATGTCGAACTCCGCAGCCACCTTGCTGTCCTCGCTGTAGCCCACGTACTGACCGTTGACCCAGACGGAGAGGTTGCTGGTGGCCGAGCCGACGTGCATATAGACGTCCATGCCCTTCCAGTCGGCAGGGATGCGGAACGTGCGGCGGTACGAGCCCGTGTAGTTGTTGCGCTCCTCGATATAGGGAGGATTGGGCGTGAACTGGTTGCTGAAGGGGTAGCCGGCGTTCTTGTAGATGCGGTCGCCATAGCCGAGCATCTCAAACAGCCACGGCACGGGGAAGCGGTCCCAGCGGCTGTCGTCGAAATCGACGGCCTCGAAGCCTTTCGGCGCCTTGTCGTGGTCAACAGCGAAGTCGAATTTCCACTTGCCCTCGATGGAGAGGTAGCGGCTGGAGGCTTTTTTGCCCCAGGTGTCGTCCTTCGCTACTTCGTAGGGACGGGCCGCCTGAAGGGCCAGGTCGGTTGTCTCGTAGGCGAAGAATGTCGAGCGGCTGGGCGCACGGTTCTCTGCATTCACGTTGGGGTTCATCCATTTGGGCTGGGCAAAAGCCATCACGCCCACCAAGGAGAGCCCCGCTAAAAGAAGGATTTTTTTCATAAACGGAACGATTTTTAAAGATGAATATAACTTGCCGTGCAAAGGTAGTGCAAAGCGAGAGAAATGCCAAATTTATTTGAGCATTTAACGCCGCAGCCTATCTAAAAGTCCCGTAGGGGATTAAAGATAGTGACAAAAATGCGATTAAGCGAGAGTAAAAGAAAATTTTTTTTTTTGTTTAACGATTAACGTTTGAGTCCACTTGAAAAAGTCCAAAATCGTTAATTTTTGACTTGTAACGCATTGAATATTAATATCCGCTTTTCAGTAAGAAGACTTTTTCAAGTGGACTCACGTTTAATGTTTAACGAACACGTCCTCTGATACTCTTCCTGCCGCATGGTCGTTAATAGTTAAACATTAAACGTTAAACCAATCTTCCATTCGTTACTTTTCATTTTCTACTGACAACGATAGGCATTGGGGGTCATGCCTGTCTCGCGCTTGAAGAATTTCGAGAAGAACGAAGGATTGGCGAAGTTCAGTTGCTCGGCAATCTCTCCTATGGGCAACTCGCTATGGCGAAGCAGCAGCTTGGCTTTCTGTACGGCATGACGGTTAAGCAGCTGCATAACTGTAAGTCCGCTGGCTTGTTTGACGACATCGCTCAAGTGACCCGGCGTGATACAGAGCTTGTCAGCATAGAACTGTATCTTTCGCTCTCTCAACCCATATTCGCCCACAAGGTCAAGGAAATGGTGAAAGAGTACATCGCGACGGGTGGCAGTCCTGCTCCGTAACGCATCATCGCAGACGGCCTTGCTCTTCAGCTCCAGCAGAAAAGCCGTCTGCAAATGCATGACGACCTCGGGCACGGGCGGCTGCAGATGCACCACATGCCAAAGCAGCCAAAAGAACTCATCCGCCAGTTTCCATCCACCATCGGCCAGGGGAACCACCATGTGGGTGCCTACCGACACGCTGCCAGGTAAATCCTTGAACGAGAATGCCTGCATGGCAAACCCCTCGTCCTCCTCAAGTACCTCGAATACGCTGTTCGGCGCAATGACCAAAAGGGAATGCTCTTCCATACGATACTCTTCAAGGTTGATGAGCATGCGTACCCATCCGCTTGTCACCATCAGCACCCTCCCTTCTTCAACGTGATAGGGGGTATGCAACTGAACAGCCTTGGGCGCAAGCAGATTCTTCCCCATGAAAATGAAGAGATTCTCATCGACATAATACCCATCGCCCGCAGGCTGCTGGGGCACCGACGTCATATCGTCTGCCAGCCGCCCGATGACGCTCAGATTGAGTTCCTCTATTTGCTTTGTCATCATACAGGAATTACAATATTAAGAATTCACTATTCACACTTTACAATTTAAGCAGAAGGGCATTCCGAGAATCGGAACATTTTTACCCTTTAAAAGATAACGCAGAACAAACAAAAACATTGTATTTTTGCAAAAAATAATTATTTCGCGAATATTCATTTTGGCCAACAAACACATAAACGCCACATATCAAAATAAATAACTAACAACTATTCTCCATTATTAAATAAAAATGACAGGAATATGAGAAACAGAAGAGTGTTTACGACCATTTTGGTTTGCCTGAGCCTACTGCCGTTGCGTGCTGCCGAGGTGGGCCGCCTCACCGAACGCGAGGCTACGGAGTGGGCCGACGGACTGGTTCAGGCCCTTATCAAGAATTTCTGGGGAGCCAGTTTCAAGGAAACGCCCGACCGCTATTTCTTCAACAAGATGAGCCGGCAGGCCGACATGGGGACGGGCGACTACTGGCCGCAGGCCCACGCCATCGACGTCATCACGGACGCCTTCCTGCGGACAAGCGACAAGGCGTACAGCCGTCTCTACGACCTCTGGTGGCAGGGCATGCCACGCTTCAACCCCGGTGCCCGACAAGGCCAGAAGATGGGCGACCCCTGGTGGAATGCCTATGTCGATGACATGGAGTGGCATTGCCTGGCGCTCATCCGCATCTATGAGGCTACGGGCGAAACACGCTATCTGAACAAGGCCCGTCAGATATATGCCGACTGGATTTGGACGCAGTGGAGTCCCCGTGGCGAGGCGCCATGGTATGGAGGCATCACATGGAAAACGGACGTGCGCCGCTCGAAGAACGCCTGCTCCAACGGCCCCGCCGCCATCATCGCCGCCCGCCTGGCACAGATGGCCGAGGTCGATGCCACATACGACAAGAACAAGCCCGCCCAGGAATACCTCGACGAGGCACAGAAAATATACCAGTGGGAACGCCGCACCCTGTGGAACGCCAAGAACGGTGCCATCTACGACAACATGGACGCCGACGGCAAGCTGGGCCGATTCAGCCTCAGCTACAACCAGGGCACCTTCATCGGCGCTGCCGTAGAGCTGTACAAGCTCACCCGCCAGTCCTCTTTCTTAGACGACGCCCTGCTCACCGCCCGCTACACCACCGGGCCGATGAGTCGTCGGGCTGGTGGCGTCCTCCCCGATGCCACGGAGGGCGATGGAGGACTCTTCCACGGCATTTTCTACCGATATCTGGCTAACCTCATTGCGCTGCCCGACCTCGACGATGCTGCACGCCGCGAGCTCACCGACTATCTCTGGCAGAGTGCATCCGTCATGACCAGCCAAGGAATCAACCCCCAGACAAAACTCTATGGTGGTCGCTTCCGCCAGCCCTGCCCCTCTGACGAGCCATCCGCCCTGACACCACAGCTCACCGCCTGCATGCTGCTGGAGGCACTCTGCAAAGTCGCACCCTGAATGCAACCGAAGGAACAGCGAGCGCAAATTCTATTGGCCTAAAATAGAATCCGTTTATTATGAAACACACGAATCGTTTTGGACTCATCGTCCTAATGTGCCTGAGCAGCCTGTACGGCTGCGGACAGAAGACCGCCCGTCAGGGCACATCGGCGACTGGCAGCCCCGCCGCGTTGGAGCGTACCACCACCCCCGAACAGCTGAAAACAGCCATGGAGAAATACCTGCAAAGTGCCGAAGAGCAGAAACTGGGCATCCAAAGTGTCATGGTGCTGCAACACGGGAAAGTGCTGTACGAAAAATGGTGGAACGGCGGCGAACCACAGACGCCCCACGTGCTGAACAGCGTCAGCAAGACGTTCACCTCCGCAGCCGTCGGACTCGCCATCGGCGAGGGACGCCTCTCACTCGATGACAAACTCGTCACCTTCTTCCCCGACGAACTGCCCGACAACCCGTCCGACAACCTCAAAAACATCACAGTACGCAACCTGCTGACGATGAACAGCGGACACGACCGCGAGCCCGACCGCACAAAAGCCGCCACCTGGGCAAAAGCCTTCCTCGACTGGCCCGTCCTCCACGAGCCCGGCACCTACTACTGCTACAACAGCCTCGGCACTTACATGCTCTCCGCCATCGTGCAGAAGGTGACGGGACAAAAGATTGTGGACTATCTGCAGCCCCGCCTCTTCGACCCGCTCGGCATTGAGGCCCCCCACTGGGACGAGAGTCCGCAGGGCATCAACTGCGGAGGCTGGGGCCTTTACCTGAAGACCGAAGACCTGGCCAAGATGGGACAGCTGCTCTTGCAGAAGGGTAAATGGAACGGCAAGCAGATTCTTCCCAAGAAGTATGCCGTCGAGGCCACTTGCAAGCAGGTACCCTGCGTGCCCTCGTGGATTAGGTTCGACGAGGCCCGCAAGAGCGGCCTGACACCCGAGAACAGCGATTGGGTGATGGGCTACGGCTATCAGATATGGCGCTGCCGCCACAACGCCTACCGCGCCGACGGTGCCGGCGGACAGTACATCATCGTCATACCCGACAAAGATGCCGTGGTCGTCAACACCGCCAGCCTCCAGGACATGCAGGCCGAACTCAACCTCGTCTGGGACTACATCCTCCCCGCACTCAAATAAAAAGCACGAGCTGTGAACAAAATGGACGAACTCGATAGACATTAAACGTTAAACAAACAATAATGAATTATCATCTGTGAAATATTGATTATGAATCGTCATTTTTCCTTTACTTTTGCCCTGGCCGCCATGCTTGGCCAGATGGTGTCCGCCCAGACCATGCAAGAGTGGAACGACCCGGCCGTATTCCAACTGGGTCGCGAAACAGCCCATGCCATCGCCCTGCCGCAGCAAACCAATGCCCCGCGAGGCGAGAGCGACTGGCGCGACTCACCCTACGTGCTGTGCCTAAACGGCACATGGAAATTCAAATGGAGTCCAAATCCTGACGAGGCTCCCGAGATGACTGCTACAGGCAACTCTCCTGAGTCGTGGGACGGCATAACCGTACCCTGCCCCTGGCAAATCTATGGCTGGCGCAACGGAAAAGCATGGGACAAACCGCTCTACGTCAACACCGGATATCCGTTCCGTTACGACCGCGACACGTGGGACGTCATGGCCGACCGACCGGACGACTGGACCTACTCGGGCAGGATGAAAAACCCCGTCGGCACCTACCAGCGCACGTTTGCTATACCCCGCGAGTGGCGGGGCCGCGACGTATTCATCCGGTTCAATGGAGCTGGACACGGCTACTACGTCTGGGTGAACGGCCGGTTCGTGGGCTATGCCGAAGACTCCTTCCTTCCCTCGGAATGGAACATCACACCTTACATTAAAAGTAAGGGCGAGAATACGCTCACCGTGCGCTGCTATCGTTTCACAAGCGGCTCGTTCCTGGAGTGTCAGGACTACTGGCGACTGACGGGCATCGAGCGCGACGTGCTACTATGGTCGGCGCCGAAGAGCCGCATCCGCGACTTCTTCTTCCGCACAGACAGTCTTTCGGACAACAACACACGCGCCACAGCTACCCTCGACGTGGATGTGACCACAAAGGGAACCGTTACGGCCGAGGTGCGCGACGGCAGCCGTGTCATCGCCACGGGGACGGCACAGGCCTCTGCCGCCGGACGACAGACGCTGACCTTCCCGGACATTCCTGCCGAGCCTTGGAGTGCCGAGACGCCCCGCCTCTACGACCTCAGCATCACCCTCACTCAGGCGGGGAAGGTGCTCGACCTGCGCACCCTGAAGGTAGGCTTCCGCACCGTCGCCGTGCGGGACGACGGTGCCCTGCTCATCAACGGCCAGCGCATCATCATCCACGGCGTCGATCGCCACGACCACAGCCAGTGGAACGGACGCACCATCTCCCGCCAGGAGACCGAAGAGGATATACGAAACATGAAGCGGCTGAACGTCAACGCCGTCCGCACCAGCCACTATCCCGACAATCCCTACTTCTACGACCTCTGTGACCAGTACGGCCTCTACGTGCTGGCCGAAGCCAACGTAGAGTGCCACGGAAACATGGGTCTCTCGAGGGAAGCAGCCTTTCGCGAAGCCATGGTGGCCCGCAACGTACGCCAAGTGCTGACGTTTCGCAACCATGCCTGCATCTTCGGCTGGTCGTTCGGCAACGAGAGCGGTGGCGGCGACAACTTCCGCTATGTGGCCGACAGCATCGCACAATACGACACTACCCGCCTGACTCACTACGAGGGCAACTCCCAGTGGGCCACCACATACAGCCGCATGTATGCCGGGCTGGACGATGTGGAACGCTATGCCCGCGAAGCACAGGAACGGCACCAAAGGGGCGAAAAAGGCATTAAGCCCTTCATCATGTGCGAGAACACGCATGCCATGGGCAACGCCATGGGCAACCAGCGCGAATACTTCGACCTCTACGAGCGCTATCCCGCCCTGACGGGCGAGTTCATCTGGGACTTCAAGGACCAGGGGCTTCGCGACGCCGACAACCAACTGTACGGCGGTGACTTCGGCGACCGTCCCAACGACAACAACTTCTGCTGCAATGGCGTGGTGCTGGCCGACGGCTCGTGGACCTCGAAGAGCTACAACGTCAAGAAAATCTATCAGCCTGTCGATTTCTTCCTGCGCGACAGCAAGGTGATGCTTCGGAACAAACGACAGTTCCGTACCCCCGCACAGGACTACAGCATCGTCTATACCCTCTACGAAGGGGGCATCCGCACCTCCCGCCCCACCCCGCTGCGCGAGTTGAAGGAGACATACACCATCGACGAGTTGCTGGCCGGAGCGGCCGATTTCACCGACCGCCACAGCGGCAGCGAACTGGCCATTCGCTTCAGCGTGCGCCAGCGGGAGGCCACGCTTTGGGCTGAACGGGGCTACGAGGTAGCCGCCGAACAACTCACCCTGCGACGTGCTGCGGATGACGGGAAAAGAGTCGTGGCTCCCACCGCCGACGGCGAGGAGGTAGGCGTGGAAGAAGTGGCCGGAGGATACATCGTCCGCGTGGGACACTTCCCCATCACCTTCCGGAACGGACAGATAGTCGATGCCGAGGGGCGTCCGCGATTCGAGCTGAACGCCTTCCGCGCCCCGCACGACAACGACAAGAACTCTGCCGAGCGCTGGGACCGTCAGGGACTGCGGGGTCTTGTCTGCCACAACCTGCAATCCAACTGCGAGAAACAGGACGGGCAGGTCGTCCTGCAATTCAAAAACCTCTGGAGCAGCAATCAGGGCACCATGACCTTCACCACCGACGAGACCTTCACCATCCTCGCGGACGGCACCCTCACCTTCGTCAGCGACATTGTCCCCAGCGAACGGGGCAGTGAACTGCCCCGCTTGGGCTACCGTGCTGTACTGCCCGAGGGACTGGAGCACATGCGCTGGCTGGGGCGCGGCCCCCACGACAGCTACCGCGACCGCAAGGAAAGCGCCTTCGTGGGGCTGTGGAAGAGCACCGTCGCCGCGCAGTGGGAACCCCACGTGCTGCCGCAGGAGACAGGCAACAAGGAGGACGTGGAGTGGATGGCCCTGACAGCCGACGACGGCACGGGACTGCTGTTCGTAGCCCCCTACCGCATGGCCGCCTCTGCAGGTCACTGGGACGACCGTGCCCTCTACACCGACCGCCGCAACCGTCTGCGCCATCCTTCCGAAGTGAAGTTTGAGAAGGAAACCTACGTCAACTTCGACGTTTATAACCGTGCCCTGGGCAACAACAGCTGCGGCCGCGACGTCATCGACAAATACCGCATCCCTGCCGGCCCTGCACACTTCGCCCTCATCGCCAAGGTCATTCCCCAGCCTCTCACCGACGAGCAGCTGGCCGAGGCCGCACGCATCACCCTGCCCCCGGCAGCGGGTGAGGGTCTCGACCGCTACGACTTCCTCTATGCAGGCGAACGCCCCGACAGGAGGGTCTATATGGTGAAGGGCGGAAAGATTGTCTGGGTGTTCGACGACCCGCAGGCCAGCGGCGAGATAAGCGATGCCGTCCTCCTCACCGACGGCCACATCCTCATCGCCCATCAGCACGGCATCAAGGAAATAGACCAGAAGAAACGCGTCATCTGGAGCATGGACGCCCCACGCGGCTACGAGATACACAGCATCCAGCCCATCGGGAGGAACAAAATACTCTATGTGCAGTGCGGCAATCCCTTCGAAGCCGTCGTCATGGAGATACCGTCTCTGAAGGAGCTGCGCCGCATCCCATTGCCCTTCACGGACGGCGGCTCGCACGGACAGATGCGCAACATGCGCCTGACGAAGAAAGGCACCATGCTGCTCGCCTCGTTCGAATACGGTGCCGTCATCGAATTTGATTCGCACGGCCGCGAGCTGCAACGGTGGGAATGCCCGGGCGCATGGGGCGTGGAGGAACTGCCGAACGGTAACATCCTGGTGGCCACCAACGGAGGCCACGTGCGCGAATTCACCCGCCAGGGCGACGTCGCATGGGAATGGGACTGGCGGGAGAAAGGCCCCCTCTCCCTCGTGAACATAGACGGTAGCCTTCGCGAAGTCATCAGCGGACAGAAAGCCCATCGACTAAAGAACGGCAACACGATGATTACCAACTGGCAGAACGCCTGGAGCCGCGAAGAGAGCGACCCCGCCTACCCCGCCATACAGGCCATCGAGGTCACCCCACAGGGCGACGTGGTGTGGCAGCTGCGCTCGTGGAGCGACCCCGCCAACCTCGGCCCCAGCACCACCATCCAGCTTCTCTCCGAACCCGTGGACCGACGAAAGCTGTTCTTTGGAGATATCAAATGAAAAATGAAGAACAAACAGAGCAGCGAGAGCAAAAGAGCTTGCTCGTTTTGCCGAGTCGCGTTGTTTGAAAACAAAGTTAATGAAGAATGAAAAAGAAAATGTCGGTTTTTAGGAGTTCAGGAGTTGCAGGGAGTTCAGGAGTTCAGACGATAGTCAAGGAGTTTCAGGAGTTCAGGAGTTCAGACGATAGTAAAGGAAAGCTGCATGCAGGACATTTGTCTGTAACTCCTGCAACTCCTGAACTCCCCAAAAACAGCAACTCCTGAACTCCCCAAATCATTCTTCATTTCTCATTTGTCTGAACTCCCCAAATATCCGCTTGCAAAACTGTTTTTCTAAACTCTTAACTAAATGAAAAAAATAGTCCTGACGTGTCTCTGCCTCGGTGTGTGTGTACTGACAAAAGCCCAAGGTCTGCCGACCACCGAGACTCTTTTTTTGTCCGGCACCGACAAGGATCATCAGACGCAGTGGCAGTTCCTCTGCACCGATGGTGCACGCAGCGGGGAATGGACAACCATCGCCGTACCCTCATGCTGGGAACTGGAGGGGTTCGGACACTATAACTACGGCCACGAACGACCACCACACCATGAGAAAGGCATCTACCGCACCACATTCACCCTTCCTCCACAATGGGAGGGGCGTCGGGTGTTCATCGTCTTCGAAGGCGTAATGACCGATGCCGAAGTGCGTATAAACGGACAACTGGCAGGCCCCGTCCACCAAGGGGCATTCTACCGCTTCAAATACGACATCACGGCGCTGGTGAAAAGACAGCAGGACGAAGGCGAAGCAAACGTCCGGAGCAGCGAGAGCAGAGCGATGCTTGCATCAGCTCTGCCGAGTCGCGATGGAGGAAGCGCAAAGCGCAACATGCTGGAGGTGACCGTCAGCAAGGAGTCGGCAAACCAGAGTGTCAACGAGGCCGAGCGGCGTGCCGACTACTGGGTTTTCGGCGGCATATTCCGCCCCGTCTATCTGGAAGCTCAGCCCGAGACGTTCATCGACCATGTGGCCATCGACGCCCGTCATACTGGCCAGTTGCATGCCGACGTGTGGGCAGACGTCGCCGACGACGGCCATCGGCTCACCGCCGACATCGCCATCATCGACGACCGTGGTGTCGTCGTCGGAAAGTCCGAGCCCAAACCCCTGCAGGGTGATAGCACAAGGCTCTCACTCCGTATCAACACACCCCGCTGCTGGACGTCAGAAACACCACATCTATATACCGCACGGTTCACGCTCTACGCAGACGGCCATGCGGTTCATACCAGACAGCAGCGGTTCGGCTTCCGCACCATCGAGTTCCGCCAACGGGACGGGTTCTATGTCAACGGCGTCAAAGTGAAACTGAAGGGCGTCTGCCGCCACACCTTCTGGCCAGAGAGCGGCCGCACAAGCAGCAAGGCACTCGCCATCGAGGACGTCAACCTCATCAAGGAAATGAATATGAACGCCGTGCGCATGAGCCACTATCCGCCCGATGCCTATTTCCTCGACGTGTGCGACTCGCTGGGACTCTATGTCATCGATGAACTGGCTGGCTGGCAGAGTGCTTACGATGACACCACTGCTGTCCGCCTCGTCCACGAGATGGTACGGCGCGATGTCAATCACCCCAGCATCGTCATCTGGAGCAACGGCAACGAGGGCGGATTCCCCGTGGCCGCTCGTCCCTGGTATGGCCTGCTCGACATCCAGCAGCGCCGCGTGGTGGAACCGTGGTCGCGCTACGACGGCATTGACACTCACCACTACCCCCGCTATCAATCTGCTCGCGAACGCGCCACGCGTGGCGATGTGGTCTATATGCCCACCGAAAGCCTGCACGGCCTGCACGACGGCGGGCACGGAGCCGGACTGGACGACTACTGGGAGATGGTGCGCACCACCCCCACCGCGACCGGACAGTTCCTCTGGGACTTTGCCGACGAGGGCGTGGTGCGGCATGACCTCGGCGACAGCATCGACGTCTATAACGACAAGGCGCCCGACGGCATTCTCGGGCCTCACCACGAGAAAGAGGGGTCGTTTTTCACCATCAAGGAGGTGTGGTCGCCCATCCATGTCGGGAAGCCCGATTTCGACACCTTCGATGGCACACTCACCGTCGGAAACCGCTATCATTTCACCAACCTGCGCGACTGCCGTTTCGCCGCCACCCTCCTGAGCTACCCGTCGCCACTGGATGTCCGACGGGTGCAGCGCCGCACCGTCTCCGTTCCGTCGCCCGACGTGGCACCGTGGACCGAAGGTGCACAGCTCACGTCCGGCCTGCCTGCCGACTGGCGGACGGCCGACGTCCTCACCCTGACGGCCACCGCGCCCGACGGACACGACGTCTGCACCTGGACCTGGCCCATCACACCCGCCGTGCAGCTGGTGCAGCGTCTCCTGCCCCGGATGCCGAGACCACTCAGGGGACGGAAAGCCTCGGCACTCGTGGACGGCACAGCGCATCTGCTGAAGCCCCGCTTCGTCGGCATCGACAGCACACAGGCCACCATGCAGTGGACGGCCCTTGCCGACGGCTGGCTACGGCTGGACTACAGCTACACCCTCGACGGGGACTACGACGTGGCCGGAATCACTTTCGACTATCCCGAGGATGACGTCACGGGGGTTACACTGCTGGCCGACGGACCTTACCGCGTTTGGAAAAACCGACTGAAGGGCGTGACATACGCCATCCACGAGAAGGCGTACAACAACACCATTACCGGCCAGACGTGGGACTACCCCGAGTTCAAAGGCTACTACTCCCACTTCACCGCCATGCAGTTGCACGGAAAGACCCGGCAGCTGACGCTCCTCTCGGCCACAGACGATGTCTTTCTCCATCTCTTCACCCCTGAAAATCCAAAGCACATGTCTGGGAACGTCCACCCCGTCTTCCCCGACGGCCAGCTGTCGCTCCTGACGTGCATCCCGGCTGTAGGCACCAAGTTCTCCCGCGCCGCCGAAGAAGGGCCGCAGGGTGCCAAGACACACTTCGACCACAAAGTGATAAAAGGCACAGCATACCTGAAAATCCAACAACTATAAACCCTTATACCCTTTAAAAATTATGAAAAACAGGTCTTTATTTCTTTCATTATGCTGTTTTGCCATTCTCCCTCTGGAGGCGGGCAGCATCACCGACCACGTCGATACCCGCCTGGGCACCACCACCCTGTGGACGCCCGAGGACCTGGGCTTCACCCACACGCGCGACAAGCGGCCCTGGGGCGGCGAGACCTTCCCCGGAGCTACCACCCCCAACGGCATGGTGCAGCTGACGCCCGTCACCAAGTATGGCTCGGGCGGCGGCTACCAGTATGAGGACCCCGTCATCTACGGCTTTGCCCACACGGCCATGGGCCACTGGAACCTGCTGAACATACCCATGCTGCCCGTGACGAAGGAGGGGTTCTACCGCGCCGACAGCTATGCCTCGCACTACAGCCACGAGCGCGAGACGGCTCGTCCGGGCTACTATCAGGTCTATCTGGAGCGATACAAAGTGGATGCGGAGCTGACGGTGACGCCCCGCTGCGGCTTCCACCGCTACACCTTCCGCCCGGAGGACGAGAAGCGGCTGCTCATCGACATCACCCGTGCCAACGGCCGTCCGCGCCGCAGGGAGGTGAGCCAGGCGGGGCCTCGTGCCTTCGAAGGCCGGCAGGACGGCGTCTTCTTCTATGCCGTGACGAACTACGACATCGACGAGGTGCGCCGGGAGCAGGGATTCGGCGAGCCGGTGATGGTCGTCACGTTCAAGGACAGCCGTGGCGCCACGCCGCTGGAGGTGAAGGTGGGCGTGTCATTCACCTCGGCAGAGAATGCGCGGCTGAACCTCGCAGCGGAGCTGTCCGACAAGCCCTTCCAGCAGGTGCGCCGCGAGGCCGACGCCCAGTGGGAGGCGCTGCTGGGCCACGTACGCGTCACGGGCGGCACGGCGCAGCAGACCGACATGCTCTACTCCACCCTCTACCGCGCCTTCCTCTGGCCGTCGCTGCGCAGCGACGTGAACGGCGAGTATCGCGACAACCGCGGACAGGTCATCAAGGAAACGTCATTCCTATACTACACCAACCCCGCCTTCTGGGACGAGGCCCGCAACCAGCTCACGCTACTGACGATGCTCAGCCCGCAGGTGGCGACGGACGTGCTCAAGTCGTCCATCGACCGCGGCGAGAAGCAGGGCGGCTACATGCCCACCTACTTCCACGGCGACCACGCCTCCACGTTCGTCTCGGGCGCCTGGCTGCGCGGCCTGCACACCTTCGACCTGCAGCGGGCCTACCAGCTCATCCTCAAGAACGCCACCGTGCCCGGACGCGGCGGCAGGCCCTATCTGGAGGAATACATGGCGCAGGGATGGATTGCCGAGAAAGACACCTCGGGCGTGCCCACATGGGACGAGTACAAGGCTGCCGTCACCAAGACGCTGGAGTATGCCTACGACGACTATGCCGTGGCGCTCGTGGCCCACGAGCTGAAGGACAGGAAAAACGAACGGCTGCTCATGGAGCGGGCCAGGAACTACCGCAACGTCTATGACCCCGCGACGGGCTTCATGCGCGGCCGCATCGCCGACGGCTCGTTCATCCGCGAGTTCGACCCTTACTATCCCTACTATGCCTACCAGTATCGCGAGGCCAACGCCTGGAACTCACTGTTCTACGCCCCCCACGACCCCGAGGGCATCGTCGGCCTCTACCCCTCGCCGCTGGCGGTGGAGCAGAAGCTCGACTCGCTCTTCAGCGAGCCTTACCGCGACTACGAGGCCGACAACTTCTCGGGCTTCATCGGCAACTACTGCCACGGCAACCAGCCCGGCCACACCATCCCCTTCACCTACTACTTCGTCGGGCGGCAGGAGAAGAGCCAGCAGGTCATCAACAAGATACTGAACGAATACTACGGCCGGGGCCCGGAGCACCTCGCCCTGCCCGGCATGGACGACGGCGGCGAGATGTCGGCGTGGTATGCCCTCACCGCCCTCGGCATCTACACCTACTCGCCCGCCGACCCGGAGTACATCGTCTCCGTGCCGCTGTTCGACCGCGTGGAGTTCGACCTGCCCCACTCGGGCAAGACCTTCACCATTGTCCGCAAGGGCCAGGGCACGAAGATCAGCCGCATCCTCGTGGGAGGCAAGCCACTGAAGGGTTGGTTCGTCAGCCACAGCGACCTGGCGGCAGGCAAGGAGCTCACCATCGAGGTGGAGGAATAATGATTATCCACAATCACGATTTTATTATTTTTTTCGATTTTTTCCCTATTTTATTGTGAAAAAAACTGATGTGGAAAAAATGATTTTTTTCCGGAAAAAATCCGATATTCCGCAAAAACAGGAGCGCATTGCGCGGAGCGGTGTTTCGCGTGTTTCCGGGTGCACTTTTTCCGCTTTGTGAAAGCGCAAAGGATTGGTTGTCTGCCGCTTTCGCCCATTCCTTCTCCCGACGAGGCTTTCAGAATAGCTGAAAACATTCATCGGCCGCAGCCGAAAAATATGGAACTATGGAAGCAATGGAGGCTATTTTTGGAACATAAAGCGAAAAAAAATAAAAAATACTGAATTTTACCTGTGGATAAAGGAAAAGTATTTTTTTATTTTTTCATTGCATTTTATGAAAATACCTTCCATATCTTCCATAGTTCCATACTTTGCCTATTTTTCTGCCCCTCCGCCGGAGAAAATATGTAGTTCATAGTTCATAATTCATAGTTGGCAGCGCACCAATTTTCAATTATCAATTATCAATTATCAATTGCGCCGAAGGCGCTAAGGCCTTCCGCCGCAGGGCGAAACGTTTCGGGAGAGACCGCGAGACGTTTCATCGGCCGCGGCGAAACGTTCCGGCGGATGGGGGACGTTGCCGTCTCTCCCGGCCCCAAAGGCATATAAACAATGCTTTAAACTCTTTTCACGAAAAAAATTTGGTTATTTTCGTGAATGGCTTTATCTTTGCACGTTTTAATGCCTATACGTTCAACTTTCGAATCAGTCACTATGAGAAATATTTACCTGACAATCCTTTTCGGCCTGCTGCTGGGGCTGCCCGTCGTCGCGGCGGGGGCAAACAGCAAGACCACCGTCGCCAAGGTGACGGGCGAGGTCACGCTGATGACTGATGTCGATTACATCATCACCGACGCCGGCGAGCCCTTCGATGCCGGCGGCAGCGTCAACATCGTCAACACGGAGCACGCCGTCGTCATCTTCCAGAACATCAAGCCCAGCCTCGTCATCAAGAACCACCTCGCGCACATCCTCATCAACGGCGAAGCGGCCAAGGACGGCACCAACTGCCAGGTGAAGATGTACGCCCAGGGCGCCATCGTCTTCCCCTACCCCAAGGACTTCCGCCCGCTCACCGTCTATTCCGAGCCCGACTTCGGGGGCGACGCCGTCAATGATTTCGGCTTGGAGCACTCGGGCGGCTTCATGAACACCCTCACCCCCGCCAAACTGGGCAACCGCATCCGCAGCTTCCGGCTGAAACGCGGCTACATGGTCACCTTCGCCCTCGGCACGGGCGGCTGGGGCTACAGCCGCTGCTTCATCGCCGACCAGGAAGACCTCGAAATGGCCACGCTGCCCGCCAACATGGACGGGCGCATATCGTCCTACCGCCTCTTCCAGTGGCAGAACGCCCAGAAGAAGGGCCTCGCCAGCGACACCCGTGCCGCCGCCAACGACGCACTGGGCACCTCGTGGTGCTACACGTGGTCCACAGGCGAAAACCGCCTGCCCGACACCGAGTGCGTGCCCAACCACATCTACGAGGACTGGCCCTCGCCGGCCGCCTGCGGCAGCGTCACCTGGTCGTGCCACCTAAAGACCAACAACGAGCCGGGCAACGCGGCCGACGACCATCCGCAGGACGTCGAGACCGTGCTCGCCAACTGGCAGAACCTCATGCGAACCGGCCTCCGCCTCTGCTCCGAGACGTCGCACGACGGCAGCTGGAGCCACCTCCAGCAGTTCATCCGCGAGATTGACGCCCGCGGCTGGCGATGCGACCTCCTCGACCTCCACTGCTACTGGCCCTCGGGCAGCTTCTGGAACCTCGAGAGCTACTACAACAACTACGGCCGACGCCCCATCTGGATAAGCGAATGGGTGTGGGGTGCCAGCTGGAACAACAACGGCATCTTCGGCGAGGCTCCCGACGGGCGGGGCAGCTTCTCCGCCGCCAACCAGCAGAAGTGCTACAGCGGCACCAAGCCCATCCTCGACCACCTCAACTCGCTCGGATGCATCGAACGCTACGCCTACTGGAACAGCGAGGCCGACTGCTCGAAGCTCTACAAGGACGGCACCCTCTCCATCCTCGGCAAGTACTACGCCTCCATGCGCTCGGGCCTGGGCTACAACGCCGCCTACGAGAAGGTGCCCACCGTGGTCTATAGCAACCCCACCGACCTCACCGGCACCTACAACAAGAGCAAGAACACCTACGCCCTGAAGTGGCAGGACAACAACGGCGACATGGCCGACAGCGTGGTGGTGGAGTGCCGCCTGCCCGGCACATCGGCCTTCACCCGCATTGCCACCCTGCCCCTCAAGGACAAGACGGGCGCCAGCGGCGTCACCTACTCCTACACCGACACGCTCACGGCCAGCGGCGCCTACGTCTATCGCGTCGGCACCTACCCCATCGGCGCCAGGGTGCCCCGCTACTCCGGCGAGGTCTCCGTCTCCGTCACCATGGGCGAGGGCAACGACGACATCCGCTTCGGCTCCGTCGTCGTCACCAACACCGACTACACCTACTGCTACTACGGCACCAACTACGAAAGCCTGCCCGTCGTCATCCTCGGCCCCATCTCGGCCGGCAACGCCACCACACCGCTCTGCCATCACCTGCAGTCGCTCAAGAAGGATGGCTTCCAGTACCGCTTCTTCCCCTGGTCGCTGGCCGACAACCAGACCATGAACCGCGACGACCGCGCTGACTTCCTCGCCCTGCCCCGCGGCAACGGCACCCTGGGCGGGCTGCACTACGAGGCAAACCAGATTGCCGCCGAACAGATGGACAGCGCCTTCGCTACCAACGCCTACGGCAAGGTGAACGGCGACACGGCCTGCATCCACTTCAACCAGCCCTTCGACGAGGGCGTCACACCCGTCGTCTTCGTGGACGTGCTCACCTCGCGCGACACCTATCCCCTCATGTGGAAGGTGTTCGACGTCACCCACGAGGGCTTCAAAATCCGCCTCTGCCGCGAGTACGGCCGTCCGGAAAAGACGTTCATCAGCGAGAACGTCCTCTACCTGGCCGTCGAGCAGGGGCAGGGGCAGCTGATGGACGGCAAGGTCATCACCGTGGGCCGTGCAGCTGAAGCCGTGGGCGGCATCACGGCACGCACCATCGAGTTCGGCGACACGCTCGTCAATCCCTTGCTGTGGGGCGAGCCGCAGACCGCCAACGAGTCCCGCGCCGCCATCACTCGCTATTCCTCTTTAAATAATACGTCCGTGCGCATCCGCCGCACCATCGACGGCAGCGAGCCTCGTGTCAGCGGCAGCGCCACCGAAGACTTCGGCTGGATGGTCATCAGCGACGGCACCCTCACCTGCCTCTCCCCCATAGTGGCTGACGACGCCTTTGGCCCAGACGGTGCCCTCCGAACCGAATGGTTTACCCTCGACGGTCGTCGCATCGCCACACCCACCGGCAGCGGCCTCTTCCTCCGCCGCACCACCGCTCGCGACGGCAGCATCAAGACAACAAAGATATTCTTATAATTATTCCTATTTATTAACCAACTCAAACAAACCCATGAAGAAATTCTTTACATTTGCGCTGGCAGCCGTGGCCGCTCTGACGGTCTCTGCCCAGCAGGAGCAACTGAAGACGGGCGATCACTTCGAGTACAACGGCAACGGCTACACCGTCGTTGGCGAGAACCTCATCGAGAACCCGAATTTTGACAATGGCCTCGACGGCTGGCTTGGCGGTGCAGGCGGTGCACTTGAAAGCACCACCCTCAACACTTCCGGCGGTGTCGACGGCGGCGCGTTCATCGTCCCCACCCAGAACGCCGGCAAAGGCAGCAATGCCTCCATCGGTATGGCCTGGCCCCTCGAGAAGGGCAAGACCTACGTGTTCAGCTACTACACCAAGAACATCAGCAACACCGCAGCCGTCGAGAAGGAGGGTTACATCGTTACCTCCCAGACCAACACGCCGCGCGGCGACGAGACCCTCACCCTGATGTTCGCCCACGAGGACGCCGACCTCGCCTGGACACAGAACATCGTCGTCACCGAGGCACAGTATGAGTACCTACAGTTCTGCGCCCGCTGGCTGGGCGGTGCTCACGGCTTCGACGCCTTCATCCTCGCCGAGGTCTCGCAGGATGCCGACCCCACCGAGCTGCTCGCCCTCATCGAGAGCGCCGGACAGTGGATGGACGCCTTCGACGAACCCACCGATGAGGCCAAGGCCACGTTCCAGAACGTCATCGACGAGGCTTCCGCCCTTGCCGACAAGAGCGACGCCACCGCCACCGAGTTCAACGAGATGATTGCCCGCCTCACCGAGGCCATCCTCGACTACCGCATGGCCAATGCCGACGACGACCACCTCGTCGATGTCACCAGCCGCTACATCAAGAACCCCAACTTCGACAACGGCATGGTCGATTGGGAACGCAACAACGATGCCGTCAACAACGGCACCAACATCCGCGTCCAGTCCTACTTCCAGGAGATTACCGACCGCGTGCTCGAAATCAACGGCCTCCCCGGCGTCGATACCTACATCCAGCAGACCGTCAAGGGGCTGCCCAAGGGCTACTACATCTTCTCCGTGCAGGCCGTCATGACCCACACCGCCGGTGAGGAAGAGGCTACGGGCTGCTTCATCTACGCCAACGGCGCCGAGCAGGACATGAAGACCGCCGAGATGACGGGCAGCGATGCCGCCTACGACCAGTCGCACCCCGAGACCTTCTCCATCAAGGGCGTCGTCACCGAAGACTCCATCGTCGTGGGTATGATGGGTAAGAAGGACGGCCTCTGGAGCTACGTCGCCATCGACAACGTCAAGCTCGAGTATGCCGGCTTCAACGTCGGCATCTACCTTCAGGCTCTCTGCGAGGAGGTTGACGAGTATCTCGGCGAGCACTACGACGACCTGCTCCCCTCCATCGCCGACGCGCTGGAGAGCGCCAGCATCGACGCCATGGGCGTCATCGGCACCTCCGACGAGGAGATGAACGCCGAGTATGACAAGCTCGACGCCCTCTACCGCCAGGCCAAGAACTCCCTCGTCAAGATGGACGAGCTCCGCGAGGCTGCCAATGCGCTGGCCGAACTGCTCAACACCACCGAGTACCCGGGTGCCAAGGCTGCCGAAGAGGCCTACAACAAGGCGCAGGACCTCATCGACGGCGGTAACGAAGAGGCCGGCTATCAGGATATCATCGACATGATTGCTGCCATCGACCAGGCCCGCAAGGAATACCTGATGAGCCAGGAGGCTACGCACGAGGAACCCGCCGACTATGCCTTCCTCATCAACAACCCCGAGGTCTATACCAACAACGCCGGCTGGACTGGCACAGCCACCAGCCACGAGTACAACGTCGCCGAGTTCTACAACAAGGACTTCGACATGTACCAGGAAATCACCGGCGTGCCCAACGGCCTCTATGAGCTCAGCGTCTATGGCTTCTATCGCACAGGTGCCAACGACGGTGGCGAGGCCTTCCGCAACGGAGCCGAGAACCTCATTGCCAAACTCTATGCCAACAACAGCGCCGTCAGCATCATGTCGCTCTACACCTACACCTCCGCCGAGTGCGGCTGCACCTCCGACGGCACCAACGGCTACATCAACGTCCGCCAGAATGCCGACGAGGCCTTCCAGGCCGGCTTCTATGCCGACAACAAGGTGCGCGTCATCGTCACCGACGGCACGCTCAAGATTGGTGTCCGCGGCACGGGCCACGAGAACACCAGCTGGTTCGCCTTCCGCAACTTCGGGCTGAAGTACTTCGGCGCTGCCACGCAGGAAGACATGATTGAGTTCTGGCACAAGGCTCTCCACGAGGGCGAGGCCATCGCCGAGTCTCTGCTGCCGGGCGACTTCGACGCCTTCGAGGTGCTGTTCAACGCCTCCAAGGCCCTTGCCGCCGCAAACGAGTTCATGGCTGCCTACGATGCCCAGCTCCCCGTCAACGAGGAGTATGCCGGCTATGCCGCTGCTGCTATCGGCTTCCGCACAGGCAAGCTGGCCGAGGCTAATGCCCAAGCCGAAGGCCTCGCCGGCAACGCCGCCGCTGCCGCCAACAAGGCCATCGAGTTCGTCGGCTACGAGCTGAAGAATCCCGCTGTCAAGTCCGCCGACCTGGAGGGCATCGGCAAGAAGCTGGATGCCTACATGGACTATGCTGCCTACGTCGATGAAGTGACCACCCTCGTCCGCAACGCCGCCCGCAACGGCTACCAGACAGCCTACGTCAACGTCGTCAACGAAATCATCGAGGCCAACCAGGCCGAGCTCGCCGACCACTTCCGCAACGTCGAGAGCGTCAGCATCCTGAAGGCTCGCCTCGAGGCTGCCGTCAGCGCCATGAAGAAGAGCGCCCTTGCCAACGCCGCGGCCAACACCGACGTCACCGAACTGCTCATCACCAACCCCGACATCACCGACAGCACGCCCACCGGCTGGAGCATCATCCTCGGTAACGGCAACCAGCCCACCACCACCGGCCAGTACTGGACGGGCGACACCGGCAACCGCTACATCGACAGCTGGAACGGCACCGCCGGCAAGCTCGGCTTCACCGCCTACCAGATTCTCACCGACATCCCCAACGGCACCTACAGCCTGGGCGCACACGTCCGCAGCAGCGGCAACAACGTGTTCCTCTTCGCCGCCGTGGCTCCCTATGCCGACGAGAAGAACGACTCCACCATGGCCATCGCCGTCACGGCTGAAAGCACCAAGTGGGCCCTCTTCCCCAACGACGCCGACACCCGCGGCGAGCTCTGGGAAGCCGACAGCCTCCTCTGGGTGGCCGACGGCACGCAGACCGACATCTTCAACGCTCACGACGGCGTCGGCTACGGCTGGGCCATCCGCGAGATTGACGACATCGTCGTCACCGACCACGTCATGACCATCGGCGTCACCAGCGACAGCACCCTCACCGGCAAGCCCTTCGACGGCACCTGGTTCTCCGCCGACGAGTTCCGCCTCACCCTCAAGACCGTGGGCGACAACAGCGACTACACCATCGACACGCAGATCAACGCCGTCGAGGCCGCTCCTGTCCGCACCGAGTTCTTCAGCACCGACGGCCGACTCCTTGCCGAGCCGCAGAAGGGCGTCAACATCGTCCGCACCGTCCGTGCCGACGGCCTCATCGAGGTCCGCAAGGTCATGATTAAGTGAGAGAAGAACTGAGCTCGCCCTGGTTCCTCCAAACGTTTTTGTTAAGCCAAATGACCAAAGCAAAGCTCGCTTTAGCTTTGGCATGGCGAAAAAACGAAGGATGAAATCCAACGTAAATGAGCCAGAGCGAAGCTCAAGGTCTTGGTTAAGTAACTACCCTTAACCACACTCCAAAGGGGATGCGCAGCCGTGCATCCCCTTTTTTTGCCCCTTCCCTTGCAAATGCAAAAGTCTCGCACTATCTTTGCACATCTTCAAATCCAATACCTATCCTTATGTCAGAATCCATATCAAGAAGAGAATTCCTCCAGCGCGGCACGGCTGCCGCCATCGGACTAACCTTAGCTCCAACCGCAGTTCTTGGCAAGCGTCAAGGCACATCAAGCCGTGTCACCCCCTCATCACATCGCACCTCTTCCGTTCCACCTTCAGACCAACTGAATGTAGCCCTTGTTGGCTGCAGAAGCATGGGATGGTATGACTTGGAAGACATCATGCGCCATCCTGGGGTAAACTGCGTCGGCCTATGCGACATCGACCAAAACATTCTAAGGAATCGCGCAGACGAAGCCGAAAAGAAATGGGGGCATCGTCCAGACCTCTATGGCGACTATCGCCGCCTGCTGGAACGCAAGGACTTGGACGCCGTCATCATCGGCACCCCTGACCATTGGCATTGCCTCATCATGACGGACGCCTGTTCCGCCGGCAAGGATGTGTATGTGGAGAAGCCTGCAGCAAATAGCATCGCCGAGTGCGACACCATGGTAGCTGCCGCCCAGCGTTACGGCCGCGTGGTGCAGGTGGGGCAGCAGCAACGCAGCTCACAGATGTGGCAGCAGATGAAGCAATACATTGACAGCGGCAAGCTGGGTACCATCGCACGCGTCAACGTCTGGGCCAACTTCGCCTATGCAGCCATTCTCCATCCGGCCATGGATAGTCCCGTTCCGGATGGCGTGGACTTCCAGACGTGGTTAGGACCAGCCCCCGACCGTACGTTCAATGCCAGCCGTTTTCACGGCTCGTGGCGTATGTTCTGGGACTACGGAGGCGGTCTTCTCACCGACTGGGGCGTTCACCTGCTGGACATGGCGCTGTGGGGAATGGATGTGAAGGAGATGCCCTGCCGTGTGTTGGCGTCAGGTGCCAACCATGCCTATCCCGACAACTTTGCCGAAACCTTTGATACCTTACAGGTCATCTATGAGTTCGACCGTTTAAATATCCAATGGAGCAACGTGACTATCGAGTCCGGTCCTTACGGAAAGAACTACGGACTGGAATTCAAGGGCACCAACGGCACGCTCGTCGTCAACCGCGAGGGCATGGAGCTGCTGCCGCAGGGCGACCGCTTAGAGGCTCAGACCTGGAAGCCCACAAACAACGAACACTTCGACCACACCACCGATTTCCTCAACTGCGTCCGCGAACGCCGCTTCGACACAGCCTGCCCCATCACAAACGGCAGCCTCTGTGCCAAATACGCCCATATCGGCAACATCGCCGCCCGCACGCGCCAAGTGCTCACCTACGACGACGTCCACCATACCTTCCACAACCGCCAGGCCGACCGACTCATCGCACCCACCTACCGCAAGCCTTGGAAACTTCCGAAATAAGACTGAGCGCGCCATAGGTTTTTTCCTGTCAGGAACAATACTCCCCTTGCCGACAGGCCTTCACGAAGGCTTTCTCGGGCTGGAAGTTGATTCCAGCTTCGCTGATGCTCTGGGCATGGATATCTTCGGGCTCATTTACAGGACGTCCCTCGAGGCGCAGGCTGAAGCTGCCCCATCCTTCGATATGGACATGACGGCTGCGCATCGATTCCGTACAGACAGCCGCACGGAGTGCTGTCAAAAAGCGGGCGAACGTTGCCTCGTCCACCCTTGAGCTAAAAGCAAGTCACCAGTTTTCGCCGTCCCTTTGCAAACCACGCGGGGATAGAGAGGATGCGAATCACCCGTATTTTCAGGATTCGGCCGATTCACTAATCCATAACAAATGGGCATAACAAACGTTTTTTGGGTTTTTCTTTATCTATCTTTTCTTTACGCGCTCTTATAATCTGCCAATTGATTCCTTTTTCCTTCTCCTCCAATTGGAGTTTCATTCTTCGTCAATTGGAGTTTTATTCTTCGCCAATTGGAGTTTAATGAAATCAGGCTGCGAAGATAGCCTTATTTTCTTTCCCCACTAAATAATAACGTGATAATATGCATAGTTCCCGAAAAAGACGCATTGTTTATCATACAACAAAAAGGAACTGACATCTTTTTGCATTTCCTTTTTTAGAAAAATGTCTAAAATTTGTTTCTTCTGCAAATAAACGCTATATTTGCACCATTAAAACTAAAAGGAATCGTGTTAGAGAGCCAAATTGAAAATAGTTTCATCAAAAAACTGACTAAAGAGCTGAAATATGTCTATCGTGATGATATTCACGACAGACAAAGTCTTGAGCGTAATTTCAGGGAGAAATTTCAGACATTGAACAAAGTGCATCTGACAGATGCAGAGTTTACCCGATTGATGGAGGAACTTACTAATTCGGATGTTTATGCCTCATCCAAAAGATTGCGGGAACGTAATACGTTTATGCGTGAAGATGGTACACCTCTTCAATATACATTAGTCAATATCAAGGACTGGTGCAAGAATGATTACGAAGTCATCAATCAGTTGCGAATGAACACTCGTTATAGTTCACATCGTTATGATGTGATATTGCTGATTAACGGCCTGCCCCTTGTGCAAATCGAGTTAAAGACGCTCGATGTTAGTCCTCGTCGTGCTATGCAACAGATTGTTGACTATAAGAATGATGTTGGCAACGGATACACCAATTCTCTGCTCTGCTTCATGCAGATGTTTATTGTCAGCAACAGAACAAACACCTACTATTTTGCTAATAACAATAGAACTCATTTCAATTTCAATGCCGCTGAGAACTTTTTGCCTGTCTATCAGTGGGCTGATGAGAAGAACAAGAAGATAACAAACCTTGATGACTTCTCTGATGTTTTCCTGGCGAAGTGCAAGCTGGGTGAGACGATTAGTCGATACATGGTTCTTGTTGCTAGTGAACAGAAGATACTGATGATGCGTCCTTATCAGATTTATGCTGTAAAGGCCATCATAAACTGTATCAAAGAAAATCGTGGTAACGGCTATATCTGGCATACGACTGGAAGTGGTAAAACCCTCACATCTTTCAAAGCTGCAACGCTGTTGAAGGACAATCCTGAAATTGACAAATGTTTGTTTGTGGTAGATCGCAAAGACCTTGACAGACAGACACGTGAGGAATTCAACAAATTCCAGGAGGGTTGTGTGGAGGAGAATACCAATACTGATGCACTGGTGCGCAGAATGCTGTCGGAAGACTTTTCTGATAAGATTATCGTGACCACCATTCAGAAATTGGGAATTGCCTTAGATCCACAGAATCGCGCTAACTACCAGAAGCGTTTGCTTCCTGTGAGAGATATGCGTATGGTGTTCATCTTTGACGAGTGCCACCGTTCGCAGTTTGGTGAGAACCACAAGGCCATTAAAGAGTTCTTCCCAAACTCTCAGTTGTTTGGCTTTACGGGAACACCCATCTTTGAGCAGAATGCATCTTATACACAGATAACTGGTGAGGAAGCTCAATACAAAACCACCGAAGATGTGTTTGAGAAAGAGCTGCATGCCTATACTATCACCAACGCCATTGACGACAAGAATGTGCTGCGTTTCCATGTGGATTACTTTAAGCCAGATGAAAACGAGAATATTATAGGCATTGCGAAGAAACAGGCCATCGTCAGAACGATTCTCCAAAAACATAACAACGCCACCAATGAGCGTCGTTTCAATGCACTCTTTGCAACAGGTTCTATCAATGAGGCTATTGAATATTACCAGTTGTTCAAGAAGATGCAGGCAGAACAACAGGAAAAGGATGAGACTTTCGAACCATTGAACATTGCTTGTGTGTTCTCTCCGCCAGCTGAAGGGAATAGGGACATCATGCAGATTCAGGAGGATTTGCAGCAAGAGCGTATAGACAACGAGAAAGAGCCTGATCAGAAAAAGGCTGCACTCATGGCCATCATAGATGACTATAACAAGCAGTATGGTACAAGCCATTCTGTTGCTGAGTTCGATGCTTACTATCAGGATGTGCAGAAACGTATTAAGAGCCAGAAGTACACGAATCAGGACTATGCACATAAAAACAAGATAGACATTACGATTGTTGTGGATATGTTGTTGACGGGATTTGACTCTAAGTATCTGAATACGCTTTATGTGGATAAGAACTTGAAATATCATGGTCTTGTGCAGGCATTCTCTCGTACCAACAGAATCTTAAACGACACGAAACCATACGGAAACATCCTTGATTTCAGGGGACAACAGGATGCTGTTGATGAGGCTATCGCATTGTTCTCTGGCGAAAAGAATGGTGATGTCGCTCGTCAGGTATGGCTTGTGGAGCCTGCAGAAGTCATCATACAGAAATACTGCAAGGCTGTGAATGACTTGCGTAATTTCATGCATCTGCAGAATCTGGAGTTTAAACCTGAAGAGGTGGCTAACCTGAAAGGCGATGATGCCAAGGCTGGCTTCATCAACTATTTCAAGGAGGTGCAGCGATACAAGACCCAATTGGATCAATACACAGACCTTGTGAAGGTTGATAATAATGAAAATCCTTGGATGGCAAGTGAACCCGCAGCCACAACGACATACGGTTTCAGTAGTGATGATGAACTGCGTGCATTCCGTGGTGCTTACCTTGATATGGCCAAGCAATTGAAGACAAAACGCGAAAGTAATGATACGCCAGTCTCTACTGAGATTGAGGACTTGGATTTCGAGTTTGTTCTGTTTGCTTCGGCTCTGATAGACTATGATTATATCATGGAGTTAATTAGCCGCTATGTGGGTGCGCCCTCTATGCAGAAGATGACAAAGGAACAGTTGGTAAATCTGATATGTTCTAGTGCCAACCTCATAGATGAGCGTGAGGACATCATCGACTATATTGATGACTTGGATGCCAAAGGTGTGAACGGCAAGACAGAGAAGGAAATAGAGCAAGGCTACGAACTTTTCAAGAAAGACAAGTTTACCAAGGCTATATCTTCCATTGCAGAGAAACATCATTTGGATACCGAAGCCGTTCAGGCTTTTGTCAATGAAATCGTAGAGCGAAGAATCTTTGACGGTGAGAAACTTTACGACCTGATTACCCCCTTGGAATTAGGTTGGAAAGACCGTGCCCGAAAGGAAGAGGAACTTATGAAGGATTTGATTCCTTTGCTGAAGCGAATGGCAGGAGGTCAGAAGATTTCTGGACTATCGGCGTATGAAGAATAAAAGGGATTGCAACATGACTGACGAAAAACAAAATATAGAATACAAAAGCCTACAGAAAATAAGGACAGGTGACAAAGGCTTTCGTGCTTTGGCTGAAACTTGCGTTGCCTTGGCTAATGCTCAGGGTGGGCAAATATACATCGGCTTTGATGACAAACAAAAGAAGCCATTGCCCAATCAGGTTATAGAACAGAAAGAACAGAACGAGGCTGTTACCAAATTAAGGAGTTTGTGTTTTAATGTTGCCATGGCTGCAAGTGAAATATTGACAGATGAAAGTGGAAGCCAATACTTTATTGTAACCGTTTCTCCCTCATTGAAAACCATCGCTACAACTTCTGACGGTAAAATCTATTTACGGATAGCAGACAAATGTGAGCCTATCAGAAGTGAAGACCTTCAACGGCTCGGGGAAGAAAAAGGTACTTATCAATGGGAAATAGTTAAAACAAGAATCCCTGTTACAGACATACATCGCAAGAATCTTAGTACTATTGCTAATGATATAAGAAATTCCAGACGGGCAAGGCAGCATATACAGCAGATGGATGACATAGAATTGGCAGAATACTATCATTTGATAGACGAAGGGGTATTGACTCATTTGGGGGTACTGTGGTTAGGAACAACAAAAGAACGTGGCAACCTATCATATCCGATAACGGTTCAGTATATTGTCTATGACGAATTAGAAAACAAAGTAAGGAAGGAAGAATGGCATGATAATATGCTGAATCCGAAAGAACTTTTGCTTGATATTGAGCGAAAAGCCATTGAACTGACCTATTCGTTTGAATTTCCTAATGGTCTTTTTCGTAAAACGATTCGCAGGTATCATAAAGATGTAGTCAGAGAACTGCTTATCAATGCCTTTGCTCATAAGAGTTATACGATTTCCAACGACATAATGATTGAAGTTCACCCAGACCGTTTAGAAATATCCAGTCCTGGAGGATTACCCTTTGGCGTTACTAAAGATAATATCCTTCATGCACGTCATCGCCGCAATCCACATCTTATTGATTTGTTCTACGTGCTTGAACTGATGGAGGGTGAAGGGTCTGGCTACGATTTGATTTATGAATTGAACTCAAAGGAGGCAAAGATGCAACCACAACTATACTCTTCATTTAATGAAGTTCGCGTTGTGCAATCTGCAAATATAGTGAACACCGATTTACTTCCTCTATTAGATTATTTACTTGCAAACTATACTTTCTCACAAAAAGGATGGATTGCATTGGGAATTATTGCAAGGGAAGGTAAGATTCTTTCCACTCAGTTGGCCTCGATTCTACAACTGACGGAAGAGGACAGGCTAAGGAGTTATATAGGCAAACTGATAAAGGATAATATCATCTGTCGTAGTGGTGTGAAGAAAGGAAGCGCGTTGTACGTTAATCCTCAGCTGATAAAGAATTCTAAATCAAATATAAAGACTTCGTTAAAGACCATTGAACCATACGCACTAAAGGCTCTTATTATAGAAGATTTAAGATTACATCCCAAGAGTTCTATCAGTCAGATTACAAAACGTCTGCCAGATGTGGAACTGCGAGAAGTTCGAAATATGGTTTACTCTATGATTGGACAAGAACTTACGTATGAAGGTGAGAGAAGGTATCGTGTCTATACGCTAAAATAAGTGGCATAAAAGAAATAAAACTAAAAATAGAAAAAACGCAAGTCGTTGACTATCAACAATATACTTATTTTTTGAAAATAAATTAAGAAAATAAAGAAAGAAAATGACCGATAAACCGATATATAAGGACATGCCAAAACTGCGATTCCCAGAGTTTCAAGGGAGTTGGGAAGTAAAGAGGTTGGGAGATATTGCGATTCGTGTTACCAATAGAAACAAGGATAATCAATCATTGCCTGTATTAACGAATTCTGCGTCAGGTGGTATTGTAAGCCAGCAAGATTACTTTGATAGAGAAATCGTAACAAAAGACAATCTTACCAATTACTCTATTGTCGATGTTAATGATTTCGTGTACAATCCTAGGATTTCGACAGCCGCACCTGTTGGCCCAATCTCAAGAAATAATCTTTGTTTAGGTATAATGTCTCCACTCTATACTGTTTTTAGGTTCACAGAAGGTTGTATTGATTATTTCGAACAGTATTTTAAAACGAATTGTTGGCATCAGTATCTTAAAGACAAAGCAAATTTTGGAGCAAGATTTGATCGTATGAATATTACGAGCGAAGATTTTTTTTGTTTACCAATACCATTTCCCCCTCTTGAGGAGCAGCAAAGAATTGCTCAATCATTGCTGGAACTTGATGAACTTATAAAAGTAAGTAATGAGAAATTGGAACTGTTGAAAGCCCACAAGAAAGGGCTGATGCAGCAACTACTCGCTTTCACAAATAGTGGGGGGGGGTGTAATTTATTGAATATCAATGATTTACAAACAACAAGACTAAGATTTCCAGAGTTTAAGAACACTAAAGGATGGGAGATTAAGAAATTGGGAGAGTGTTTTACAGAAAGAATAGATAGGAATCATACTGATTTACCATTGCTTTCGCTGACCGAAAGTGATGGTATAGTCCTACAGGAAGATACTAACAGGAAGAATAATTCCAACGCAGATAAATCAAAATATCTACGTGTTCGTATTGGTGATATTGCATACAACACTATGCGAATGTGGCAAGGCAGATGCGCATTGGTCACCATTGAAGGAATTGTCAGCCCAGCATACACTGTTTGTAGTCCAAAAGAAGGCATTGATTCTCGTTTCTTTTATTATCTGTTCAAGACAAATGAAATGATTAATTCCTTCCATAGGAACTCTCAGGGACTGGTAAATGACACGCTGAATTTGAAATACGAGAGTTTCAAAGAAATAAAAGTAAACGTTCCTTCGTTGTCAGAACAAAAGCAAATCGCACAGTGCTTGTTAACAACTGATGACCTTATCAGTCACCAAAATAGCAAAATAACTTCACTTCAGTTACACAAGCGCGGCCTGATGCAGCAACTATTCCCCCAAGCATAAAGAATATGGTAACAAATAAGCAACAAGAATTAGGAAAGACCCTTTGGAACATTGCCAATAACCTACGGGGGGCGATGATGGCTGATGATTTTCGTGACTATATGCTGGCGTTCCTGTTCTGGAAATACCTGTCGGACAACTATGTTGAAGCTGCAAAGAAAGAACTGGGGGCCGACTACGTTACGCTACAGACTTGGTACGACGAGAACCCTAACGACACGGAGTTGTTTGAGAAGCAAATGCGGCGTAAGATTCACTACGTCATAGAACCGCAATACTTGTGGGACAACATTGTGGAATTAGCAAGGACGCAAAGCAATGAACTGCTCCAGACACTGGAAAAGGGATTTGCCTACATAGAGGACAGGACGTTTGAAAGCTCCTTCAAGGGGCTGTTCTCAGAAATCAATTTGAGCTCGGAAAAGTTAGGTAAGAATTATACCGAACGAAATGATTTACTGACAAAGGTCATAACGACGATTGCGAATGGCTTGAAAGAATTCTCTGCTGATAACGATTCCTTAGGCGACGCCTATGAATATTTGATAGGTCAGTTTGCTGCTGGTTCTGGTCAAAAAGCTGGTGAGTTCTATACACCTCAGAACATATCGACAGTTCTATCTCGCATTGTTACTTTGGATTGTCAAGACCCTGCTTCTGGCAAGAAGAACAAAATTAATCGTGTGTTGGACTTTGCTTGTGGTTCAGGATCGTTGTTGCTGAATGTGCGTAACCAGATGGGCGAAAGCGGCATTGGCAAGATCTATGGTCAAGAGAAAAACATCACGACCTACAACCTCTGCCGAATGAATATGTTGCTGCATGGGGTGAAAGATTCTGCTTTTGAGATTCATCATGGTGACTCACTTGCTAATGACTGGGAGATATTGCAGGAAGAGAATCCTGCCAATAAGATAGATTTTGATGCAGTCGTAGCCAATCCACCTTTTTCTCTGCGCTGGGATCCAACGGAAGACACCATCAATGACTTCCGTTTCAATCGCTATGGAGTAGCACCACGTTCTGCCGCTGACTTTGCTTTCCTTTTGCATGGTTTCCACTTCCTAAGTGAAGACGGGACAATGGCTATCATTCTGCCTCATGGTGTGTTGTTCCGTGGAGGCAAGGAACTGGCTATCAGAAAGAAACTGCTCGAAGATGACAACATTGATGCTGTCATTGGATTGCCTGGCAATCTGTTCTATTCAACGGGTATTCCAGTATGTATCCTCGTATTGAAGAAGTGTCGCAAGAATGACAAGGTACTCTTCATCAATGCCAGTTCCGAAGAACATTACGAAAAGGGAAAACGTCAGAATTATCTTCGTGATGAGGATGTCAATAAGATAGTTGAAACCTATCAATTCCGTAAAGAAGAATCACGCTATTCCCGTCAAGTCTCTTTACAGGAAATCAAGGAGAACGACTATAATCTGAACATCACCCGCTATGTCAGTCTGGCACAGGAAGAAAAGCCAATCGACCTGCAAGAAGTCCATGACAAACTGGTAGAGATAGAAAAGGAAATCGTGAAGGCCCGTGACAAGCATAATGAGTTCCTGAAAGAATTAGGTCTGCCTCCATTGGTATAATGAACAGAATAAGAGGATATGAGCGTAAGCTATGACAACGAAAAGCAACGGTTTGTGTTCGATTTCGAACACGACGGGGCGGGTGATGTAGTCAGCCTCACCGGCAAGCCCTTCGACGGCACCTGGTTCTCCGCCGACGAGTTCCGCCTCACCCTCAAGACCGTGGGCGACAACAGCGACTACACCATCGACACGCAGATCAACGCCGTCGAGGCCGCTCCTGTCCGCACCGAGTTCTTCAGCACCGACGGCCGACTCCTTGCCGAGCCGCAGAAGGGCGTCAACATCGTCCGCACCGTCCGTGCCGACGGCCTCATCGAGGTCCGCAAGGTCATGATTAAGTGAGAGAAGAACTGAGCTCGCCCTGGTTCCTCCAAACGTTTTTGTTAAGCCAAATGACCAAAGCAAAGCTCGCTTTAGCTTTGGCATGGCGAAAAAACGAAGGATGAAATCCAACGTAAATGAGCCAGAGCGAAGCTCAAGGTCTTGGTTAAGTAACTACCCTTAACCACACTCCAAAGGGGATGCGCAGCCGTGCATCCCCTTTTTTTGCCCCTTCCCTTGCAAATGCAAAAGTCTCGCACTATCCGTTCAGGCGGATTTGCAATCCGACTGCGCTTGAATAGAGGGATTTGCAATCCCTCACCATTAGCCAAGGTTGAAGTTGGCTCAGCTGAAGAAGTTGGGATGGTAATGCTCCACCATTAGACTCGGCCTCAGGCTGGGGATTGCAAATCCCCTATTCAACGCAGCTGGATTGCAAATCCGCCTGAACGTGCGTGAGTTTAGCAACCGTTTTTAAAACTTTCCCTACATCCCTACATTTTTCTATATAAACGACTTTCACACAACACAATAAGCCATGTAGGGAATGAATTTCCCTACATTTCCCTACATTTCCCTACATTTTTCTTGGCTTACGTTTTCCATACGACTTCTATGCCAAATCCTCTCCGGAACACGTTGCCGTTTGCTGCCATTTTTGCATGTTTCCCCACATCTCTCCCCCAAAAAAGAGCAAATAAGGGGCAAAATCATGTAGGGAAATGTAGGGAAATGTAGGGAATCAAGCTCCTTACATGCCATAAACGACTCTATTTCTGTACGTAGATGAATAAAATGTAGGGATGTAGGGAAATACTCATATTATAGTAGAGAAATTGAGCCCATATCCTGCTTTTTGCATCTGTTGTTGCGGATTTGCAAATCTGCCTGAACGTGCGTGGGCAGACAACCCGGAACCGAAGGAGGAAGCAATGGAATGCCTGGCAGACGTAATGCATCCTTGTTAAATGACGGCGTCGTTTATATAAATGACGCCGTCGTTTACATAAATGACGGCGTCATTTAACAGGAAAGAAAGGGGAAGGAAGAAAGGGAATAAGAAAGGGGAGGAAGAAACAGAAGGCGATACTGGTCATTTATCCATACTGCATCTACGCCTTTGAGGTCGCCTTTCTTTTTTTCATAGTGAAGCGACTTTATGAGAAACTTCACTTTGCGACATATGTTTGACGGTGCAAAGATAAGATACGGATTATTTATGAACAATTATCAAAATTGCGAATTTTTTTCAGGTTTTATAGTCGCCAACAGAAGCAAGTTGACTATTGTCGAAGAACCATTGTGGAAGATGATATCTGAAGACGACACGCTCTTTCCCCCTTTCCTGCGGGCAAGCAGACGTTTTTTCAGACTTCCTGCATTTTTTTAACGCTTTTATTTGAAAAATCCGGGAAAGGACGTACCTTTGCCGATTATAACTGACATCCTGGAGCTGCGAGCGCAAAGGAGCCTGCTCTTTCTGCCGGGCCGCGACAAGATAAGACGAAGTCAAGAGATGAAAAATACAACGAAGCATCTGCCACTGGTTCTTGGCGTGAGTTTCACGCTGGTGGTTTACGTATTACTGCTCATTTTCGAGAAGGAGCTGCTGTTCCGTTCGCAGGAGCTGAGCCTGTGGCTCCCCACGGAGATGTGGTTCTCGCAACGTATGGCCTACCCTGCCGGATTCCTGACGGTGTGCGCCGCCTTCCTTAACCAGTTCATGTACTACCCCTGGCTGGGCACGCTGCTGCTGGCGGGGCTGTGGCTGCTGGCCTACGGGCTGACGCTGAAGGTGTTCCGCATCCCTGCCGACCGCCCGGCGCTCGCCCTCATCCCCGTCGGCCTGCTCGTCGGCTGCGCCCTGGAGGTGGGCTACTGGCTCTTCCTCATCAAGACGCACGCCTACCTCTTCAGCGCCGCCGTCGGCTATACGTTCATGCTGCTGGCCGTCTATGCCTGGCAGCAGATGCACGTGGCGTGGCACCGGTGGGCCTATGTCGCCGTGCTGACAATAGCCGGCTTCCCCCTCTTCGGCTTCTACGCCCTGATGGCTGCCCTGCTCATCGCCATGCTGACCCTGTCAGCAGGCCGGCGCGACGGGGTGACGGTGGCCATCTGCGTCGTCGGCATCGCCCTTATACCTTATTTATATTATTACGCGTTCACCATGGAGCGGCAGGGATGGATATACCTCTCTGGCCTGCCGAAGTTCCACTACAAGAAAGAGCTCATCGCCTACTGGGTGCCGTACATCCTGCTCTTCCTCTCGGCCATCGCCATGGCGTTGTGCCGCTTCAGAGAGACAACAAGTCAGCAGACGGAGGACGCAGCCCGGCAAGCGGCGAAGGGCAAGAAGAGCGGCAAGGGCAAGAAGGCTGCGAAGCCCGTGCTGTCGCGCGAAGCCGTCGCCGGCCTCTGCTGGAACGGCGGCGCCGTCGTCCTCGCCGCGCTGTTCGTCGCCCTCTTCTGGTACAAGGACGCCAACTTCCACACCGAGCTGAAGATGGAGGCGGCCATGGAGAAGATGGACTACAAGGGCGTCCTCGAGCTGGCCAAGAAGCAGAAGGAAGAGCCCACACGCCTCATCGTCATGGCCAAGAACCTCGCCCTGCTCAAGCTGGGACGCAGCGGCGAGGAGATGTTCACCTTCCTCGACGGCGGAGCCAAGCCGAACACCCCGCTCGACATCCGCATGATGCAGGTGGGCGGCAAGATGCTCTACTACAACTACGCCCGCTTCAACTTCTGCTACCGCTGGTGCCTCGAGGACGGCGTGGAGTACGGCTGGCGCGTGGAGTACCTGAAGTACATGACCAAGTGCGCCATCCTCTCCGGCGAATACACATCGGCACAGAAATACCTCGACACCCTGTCCAAGACGTGGTTCCACAAGAAGTGGGTACGCCACTACCAGCAGTTCGTCGATAAACCCGGCCTCATCGCCAAGGACAAGGAGTTCGCCTCCATCCTGCCGCTCTACTGCTATCAGGACCAGCTCGACGGCGACAACTCGCTCGTCGAGATATACCTGCTCAACTACTTCGCCCACTCCTTCGGCGAGGTCTCGACACCCATGTTCGACGAGGCAGGCCTGATGTGCGCCCTCACCCTCAAGGACATCCCCACCTTCTGGCAGAACTTCTTCCGCTACGCCAACAGCCACAAGACCGACCGCATGCCCACCCACTACCAGGAGGCAGCCCTGCTCTTCGGCAACCTCGAGCCCGGCAAGGTCGATATCGCCAAGATGCCCTTCGAGAAACCCATCCGCGCCAAGTTCCAGGCCTTCATGGAGTATGCCCGCAAGAACGCCATCACCGAGAATGCCGAACGCGACCCCGTCATCAAGCAGAAGTTCTACGAGCGCTTCGGCGACACCTACTTCTACTTCTACTTCTTCATCCGCGACGTGAAATCATACTAAACAATTAAGAATTAAAAATTAAGTAGATTTTTGGGGAGTTCAGGAGTTCAGGAGTTCAGACAATACCTTTGTATTCGGATATTCTTTTGAAAGACTATTTTTCTTAACTCTTAATTCTTAACCCTTAACTTATAAAAAAATCCCACAGTATATGAAAAAGCACCTCTTTCCTCTTATAATAATAATGTTTGTGGCGGGTGTCGGCTGCACGGCAAGCGTGCCCACCGACGCCGAGAAGAGCAACACGAAAGCCGCCATCACCCCCGACTACACCGACGTCACCATCCCGCCCAACATCGCCCCCCTCACGTGGCGCTACACCATGCCCGGCGTGACGAAGGCCGTCACCACCTTCACCTGCGGCGACGAGACCCTCACCGTCGGCGGCACCGACGTCCGCCCCAGGATGAAGAAGTGGCGCAGCTTCGTCGCCAAGTGCATCGGCAAGGACATCACCGTCGCCGCCTACGTCCGGCAGGAGGGCGCAGAGAAGTGGAAAGCCCTCAAGCCCTTCACCATCAGCGTAGCCGAGGAGCCGGTCGATCCCTACGTCAGCTACCGCCTCATCGCCCCCTCCTACGTCACCTACGAGGACCTCACCCTCAACCAGCGCTGCCTGGAGGACTACAAGGAGAGCGTCATCTTCAGCAACATGCTCATCTCCACCGACGAGAACGGCCAATGCATCAACTGCCACTCGGTGAAGAACTTCAACCCCGACAGCCTGCAGTTCCACGCCCGCCAGCACAAGGGCGGAACCATCATGGCCTTCAACGGCGACATCCGCAAGATAAACCTCAAGACCGACTCCACCCTCGCCGCCGGCGTCTATCCCTCGTGGCATCCCACACACCACTACATCGCCTACTCCACCAACAACACCGGCCAGTCGTTCCACACCCGCGACGACGAGAAGATTGAGGTGCAGGACCTCTATAGCGACCTCATCCTCTACGACATCGACCTCAACGAGGTGACCACCATCGAGAACGACACCACCGAGTGGGAGTGCTACCCCTACTGGTCGCCCGACGGCAGGACGCTCTACTACGTCTCGGCCAAGTTCATCGTCAACGACTACAGCCGCCGCGACCGCGAAATCATCGACCGCTACCGGGACTTCAAGTACAACCTCTACAAGAAGAGCTTCGACCCGGCGACGAAGCACTTCGGCCCGCGCGAGCTGGTGTTCGATGCCGCCGCCCTGGGCCAGAGCGTCACCCTGCCGCGTGTCTCCCCCGACGGACGCTACCTGATGCTCTCCATCGGCGACTACGGCGTCTTCCACATCTGGCACCGCAGCGGCGACCTCCTGCTGATGGACCTCAAGACCGGCTCCATGCGCAAGCTCGACGAGGTCAACAGCCCCGACACCGAGAGCTTCCACAACTGGAGCAGCAACGGACGCTGGCTCATCATCAGCAGCCGGCGCTACGATGGCAACTTCACCCGCCTCTACCTCGCCTACTTCGACAAGAACGGACGCGGACGCAAGCCCTTCGTCATCCCGCAGAAGACACCCGACTACTACCAGCAGTTCTACAAAAGCTACAACGTACCCGAGTTCATGAAGGGTCCCGTCACCATCACCCCCCAGCAGTTCGCCAAGCGCATCAACGGCCCCACCAGCAACGCCGTCTATCACGAAAAATACTGACAACTGCCCCCAAAAAAGACCCTAAAAATGTTAAAAAACCGTACGGGACAAAAAAAATGCACCAAAAGACGCATTTTTTATGTTAAAAATTCTTCACCGTGTTTTTTTTTCTTAACTTTGCACGGTTAAATCACTACGAATAGTTTCGAGAGAAAACAATATTAATTAATAAAAACTGTATGAATACCTCAAAACACCACGGTAAGATTCGCGGAATCAGTGCATTTGCGGTTCTTTTGTTCTTGTGTGTGGGCGTTCAGTCGTGTAAGGATCCCTACCTCCTCGACGACATGGAGCCTGACTGGCTTGGCGCCAGCATCTACGACTACATGCAAGAACAAGGCAATTTCACTTATTTCCTGAAAGTCATCGACGACCTCAACTACACGGACGTGTTGTCGAAGACAGGTAGTAAAACGCTGTTCGCCGCCAACGACGAAGCCTTCCTGAAAGGCATCAAGGACGCTTGGGGCGTCAACAGCTACGAACAGTTGAGCGAAGCTCAGAAGAAAGTCATCCTCTACAACAGCATGCTGGACAACGCCTACCTGCTGGAGATGATGTCCTCTTCTGCCGCCACCAGCACCAGCGCCGAGCCGCAGGAGGGACGCTGCCTCCGCCAAGTGACCTCGGCAAACGTTGTGGACACCATCGGCTACTACGCCGGCGCCGACCTGCCGCAGAACAACATGTTCTGGGACCGCTACCGCGAGAAGGGCATCCGCCTGGCGCTCGACGGCACCAACTACCTGATGGTCCACTTCCTTGAGGAACAGCTCTACCAGAACAACATCACGCTGGAAGACCTCAAGATCCTCTTCAACCACAGGTACGACAGCGAAATCACATCCAGCGACGCCTTCATCTTCGACAAGCGCGTCAAGAACCAGAACATCACCTGCAAGAACGGCTATGTGCACGAGCTCGACGGCCTGCTCATCCCGCCCTCGAACATGGCAGAGGAGATTCGCCGCAACCCGAAGACGCAGCTCTTCAGCCGCCTGCTCGACCGCTTCGCCGTTCCCGTCTATAACGTCCAGCTGAGCAGCGACTTCAACCGCCTCTATCACTACGGCGACGACGCCAATGCCGAACGCGTCTATGAGAAGCGCTACTTCACCACCACCCGCAACCGCAACAACGCGGGCGACTTCCTCGACTTCACCGACGACGACCAGCGGCTCCGCACCACCAAGGGCTCCCTCTACTTCGACCCGGGTTGGAACAGCTTCACCTCCGGCGTCGGCGGCTCCGTCGAAGCCGACATGGGCGCCATGTTCGTCCCCAACGACGAGACCCTCACCCAGTACTTCACCACCGGACAGGGCAAGCCCCTCATCGAGCGCTACGGCGTCCGTGCCGACGGCACCCGCTGCCCCAACCTCGTCGAGGCCATGGACAGCATTCCCCTCGATGTCATCCAGGCGCTGCTCCGCAACGTCATGAAATCGACCTTCATCGCCACCGTGCCCAGCAAGTTCGAGAGCATCATGAACGACGCCCGCGAGTCCATGCACATCGAAAAAGAACACATCGACGAGTGCATGATTACCAACAACGGTGTCGTCTATGTGACGAAAGCCGTCTATAGCCCCGCCCGCTACGTGGCCGTCATCGCCCCCGTCATGCTGAGCGAGGCAACGCGCGTCGCCTACTGGGCCATCAACATGTATGAGTACGACAAGTACCTGCTGGCTATGGACAGCTACTTCAGCCTCATCGTCCCCTCCGACGGCGCCATGCGCTACAACGACGTGGCCTCGCTGAAGGAGCCCACCCCCACCTGCTACATCTTCCACTACGACCCCACGGCCCGTACGGAAGCCGCCAAGGTCTATGCTGAGACATGGACCTACGACAAGCAGACGGGCGACCTGCTCACACAGGGCGCCAACCTCACCAACGCCGCCCAAATCAAGAACCTGCTGGAGCAGATGATGGAATACTACATCATCGTCGGCGACTTCCAGGACGGCAACAAATACCACATGGCCAAGGGCTACGGTACCGTCAAGGTGTCCTACAACGGCGAGGAGACACGCATGCGCAACGGCGTGACGGAAGTCGTCCCCATCGTGGAACGCATCTACGGCGGACATGAACTGGAAATCGACACCATCCCCAACGGCCCCGACACAGGCGTTGCCGTCGGCGAAATCTATCATCAGGAGAACGGTAATACCTATCGTCTGGACGACGCCATGATTCAACCGGCCACACAGTCCGTCTATAAGGTGCTCTCCGACTCCGTCCGCCACGAGAACTTCAGCGCATTCTATGACCTCTGCGGCGTATCCAACGACGTGGTTGAGCTGGTGGGCGTCCGCAACGAAAAAGGTGTGCTCGACGCCGACAGCACCAAGAAATACCTCATCTTCGAGAACGTAGGCGGTCTGGACTACAACATCCACACCTTCAACACCTACCACTACACCGTATATGTGCCCACGAACGACGCCATCTTCGATGCCTACGACAAGGGCCTGCCCAACTGGGAGGACCTCGAAGCAGAGGTTGAAATCGTCAACGAGGCCATCAACGACCTCGCCGACATGTCCAACGACCTGGAGGAGCTGGAGAACACCCTCGCCCTCAAGATCAGCAACAACGAGCCCGACACGGCCGTCATCCGTCAGCAGGTGGATAACCTCCGGGCAAGAATCAACGAGAAAGACGCCCAGATTACCAGCCAGAAGAAGAGCATCGACAAACGCGCCATGCTCATCATCGACTTCGTGAAGTATCACATCCAGGATAACTCCATCTATGTTGATGAGAAGCCGCATCAGATGGTTGAAGGTAACAACGTTTACTTCACCGTCAACTACGAGACCGCTGCCCTCGACAACCAGACCAAACGATTCAGCAAGGTCACCGTCGAGACGAAGGACAGCCCATACAGTTCTCATCAGACCATCTCTGTCAAGGGTGACACAAAAGAATTTGACAACACCTGTTATGTCGTCAACAGTGGCAAGGAAGGTCAGGACTACAACATCATGACCCGCGACATCGAGTTCGCCGGCAGAAGCATCGAGACGTCTTCCTACGCCGTCGTCCACCAGATCGACAACTATCTGGTCAACGACCGTATTTTCAAGAATGGCAGGTTTACAACTGAAAACGAATAAAACAAGGTATCATGAAACAAGTTAAGTATATCCTCGCAGCTGTTTTATGCCTGCTGACAACGGGCGCTTTCGCACAGACATCCCGTATCTCCGGTAACGTCAGCGACGACATGGGTCCGCTGATGATGGTGAACGTCGTCGAAATCGACCAGAACAACCGTATTGTCGAAGCCGCCACCACCGACTTCGACGGAAACTTCGTCATGGTGGTCCGCAACACCAAGGACAAGCTGAAGATTACCTACGTCGGCTACAAGGACGTTATATTAGAAATAGGTACGCGCACGAGATTCGACGTAAAGATGAAGGACGACAACGTCATTGAGGGAGTCACCATCGTCGCCCAGAAGCGCAACGAGACCAACGGCCTGGACATCCTCGACCGCGAAGTCTCCGTCGCCAAGCAGAAGTTCAGCATGAGCGAGATGGAAGGTCTCTCCTTCGCCTCGGTCGATGAAGCCCTGCAAGGACAGATTGCCGGTCTGGACATCGTGTTCAACTCGGGTGACCTTGGTTCCGGCACCCAGATGCGTCTGCGTGGTACCTCCACCATCACCGGTAACGCCGAGCCCCTCATCGTCGTCAACGACAACATCTTCGAAATGCCCACCGAGGAGAAAGGCAACTTCGACTTCTCGACGGCTAACGAAGAGAGCTTCGCCCAGCTGCTGACCGTGAACCCCGACGACATCGAGAGCATCGAAGTGCTGAAGGATGCTTCGGCTTGCGCCATCTGGGGTAGCCGCGGCGCCAACGGCGTCATCATGATTAAGACGAAGCGTGGCTCGCGCGGTAAGACCCTGGTCTCCTACAGCTACCGCTTCTCGCAGGCTTGGATGCCCAAGGGCCTCAACCTGCTGAACGGCGACGACTACACCATGCTCCTCAAGGAGTCGCACTTCAACCCCACACAGAGTAGCACCGCCTCCAACGCCGAAGAGCTCAACTACAACCCCACCTTTGCCGAGTATGAGAACTTCAACAACAACACCGACTGGGTGAAGGCCATCAGCACCAACGGCTTCACACACGACCACAACGTCAACCTCACCGGCGGTGGCGACCGTGCACAGTTCCGCATCAGCGGTGGCTACTACCACCAGACAGGTACCGTCATCGAGCAGCGCCTCGACCGCTTCTCCACCCGTATGGCCCTTGACTACTTCGTCAGCGACCGCATCAAGGTGGCGGCCGACTTCTCGCTGACCTACACCAACAACGACCAGAACTACGAGGGTCTTCTCTCCACGGCACAGATCATCATGCCGAACATGAGCATCTACGCCCAGGATCCGCAGGGCAACGACACGGAGGACTTCTACATCATGCGCCAGACCGCCAGCAGCATCTTCGACAAAAATCAGAAAGATCTCATCAACCCCGTGGCTGTCGGCAAGCAGGCCTGGAAGAACAACAAGAGCTACCGCATCACCCCGCAGATTTCGCTGGACTACAAACTCCTCGGCCTCGAACGCGATGAGACGCAGCTCCGCTACTACGGCATGGTCAACATGGATGCTGCCACCACCAGCAACGACGACTACTTCCCCAACAGCCTCTCCACACAGAGCTGGCTCAGCACCAATGTCAACAAGAGCAGCAACAAAGACGACAAGTCGCTGTCGTTCACCACACGTCATCGTCTGACCTTCACCCCGCACTTCAACAACGAGAACCACTACTTCACCCTCATGGGTCAGTTCGAAATGAACATCGGCAGCAGCTCCAGCCAGAGTGCCTCCTCACACGGCATTCCTCACGGCATCTTCAGCCCCACCACCGGCTCCTACCTGACGGGCAGTAGCACGGGCACCGGCCAGTGGCGTTCGGCGGCCATGTCGTTCTCCGCTGTCTATTCCTACATGGGCGGACGCTACAGCGCCACCGCAACGCTGCGCCGCGACGGTTCAACCCGCTTCGGTAACGCCCACAAATGGGGTAACTTCCCCGGCCTCTCCCTCCGCTGGAACATCATCGACGAGCCGTGGATGAAGTGGTCTGAGAAATGGCTCTCCATGCTCTCCGTCCGTACGGGTGTCGGCATCACGGGTTCTGTCCCCGGCAGCGAGTACCTGCACTACACCACCTACGACAACAACGGACGTTACATTGACATGAGCGCCATCCAGCAGGGTGGTCTCCGACTCACCGACCTCCGTTGGGCTAAGAAGACAGAATACAACATCGGTACCGACCTCGGCTTCTTCGAGGATCGTCTGACCGCCGACGTCAACGTCTATCGCAACGTCACCAGCGACCAGCTGATGAACAACTACGCCATCCCCAACTACAACGGCTACTCCTCCCTCGCCTACCGCAACACCGGCGCCGTGAGCAACCACGGTTGGGAACTCCGCGTAGATGGCAACCGCTTCGTCAAGATTGGCAAGGACCTCACCATGAGCTGCTATGTCAACGTCGGTCAGAATTTCAACCGCATCCTGGAGATGGAGGAGAGCGTCCTCAACAGCCAGAACGGCGACTACGACTTCAAGAACAACACCTATCTGGGCCGCATCCAGGTGGGCAACCCGCTGGGTTCCTTCTACGGCTTCCGCTATCAGGGCGTCTATGAGTACAGCTACAAGAACTGGGAGAAAGCCCTGGACAAGATGGGAGAATCCGACTACAAGCCTTCGCGCATCGTGGCCTATGACGAGAGCAACAACCCCATCTACGGCGCCAGCTGCCCTATCGCCTACGACGAAGAGGGCAAGGTCATCTACGGAGCCAACGGCAAACCGCTGCAGATGGTGTTCGGCTACGAGGAAGGCGACCAGATCTACAAGTTCCGTGGTGGTGACGCCATCTACGAGGACATCAACCACGACGGTAACATCAACGAGCTCGACATCGTCTATCTCGGCAACTCCAACCCCGATGCACAGGGCGGTTTCGGCGTCAGCTTCTTCTACAAGCGCCTCCAGTTGAAGACACAGTTCACCTACCGCTACGGTGTGGATGTCGTCAACCAGGCCCGCTCGAACGTGGAGAACATGTACACCAACGACAACCAGAGCATCGCCGTCAACTGGCGCTGGCGTAAGGAAGGCGACGTCACCGTCATCCCGCGTGCCCTCTACAACACGGGCTACAACTTCCTGGGTTGCGACCGCTATGTGGAAGATGCCTCCTACATCCGCTTCTCCTACCTCCAGCTCTCCTACTCCTTCGATGCCCAGAAGCTGAAGAAGTACGGTCTGAACAGTCTCTACCTCTCCGGCTCAGCCAACAACCTGTTCATCTGGACCAACTACACCGGTCTGGATCCCGAAATCGCCGTGGGTGGATGGGGCCGTGCATCGGACACCTCCAAGACTCCGCGTTCAAGGTCCTACACCCTTGCACTCACCATCGGATTCTAAACCAACGCCATCAAACACCGAAATCATAAAGAATAAGGTATTATGAAAAAGACAATAAAGTTATTATCTATTGCATCTGTTACCGCTCTGACGCTGACAATGGGAAGCTGTACGGACTTCCTGACCATCTACCCGACGGACAAGGTTGTGCTGGAAGACTTCTGGAAAGACAAGTCCGACGTGAACGGTATGGTGATGAACTGCTACAAGAACCTGGTTTCCGATGCTTTTGTGAAGCGCGTCTTCGTCTATGGCGAACTCCGTTCGGACGACGTCATCGAGACCACCAACATCGGCACCGACCTGAAGTACATCAACAATGCCAACCTGCTGGCCACCAACGGCTACTGCGACTGGTCGATTTACTACAAAATCATCAACAACTGCAACATCGTCCTCCACTTCGCCCCGAATGTGTTGGATGAAGACCCTGACTTCACACAGGGTGACTACAACGTCGTCCGCGGCGAGATGCTGGCCATGCGTGCCCTCTGCCACTTCTACCTGGTACGCGCCTTCCGCGATGTGCCCCTCCTGAAAGAGGCAAAGATTGACGACAGCCAAGACCTCCACACCGCTCAGGTGGGCCCGCTTGAGGCTCTCGACTTCATCCTGGATGACCTGAAGGAAGCAGAAAGCCTGGTGCTGGCTTCGGGCGCCTATCCGAGCGACGCGTACAACAAGGGTCGTTTCACGGCCGATGCTGTCCGCGCCATCCGCGCCGACGTCCTCCTTTGGAAGGCTGCCTTCACACAGTTCCAGAGCAAGAGCGACGGGGCCGACTGCTACGACTTCTACACCGAGTGCATCGACTACTGCGAACGCATCATTGCCGACCGCAAGCAGTACCTCAAGGACTGGAACAAGAAATATAATGTCGGTGCAGAAGCCGAACCCGTCGGCTCCGACCCCGCCGATGCCCTTGTTGCCAGCTATCCCTTAGAGACCCATCCCATCAACAGAGCCACGGCTTCTGTCCATGACGAGACATACGTGAAAATTTTCAGTAACAAGAATGACCGCAAGGAGAGCATCCTGGAACTTCAGCTCGATCAAAACAACAATTGGAACTTCGCCATCTGCGCGTTCTATGGTTACTCCGAGACACAGACCAACATGCCCTTTACCGCCTCTTCGTACATCGGCAAAGATGGTACCGACGACAATGTCCTCTACAAGAAGACCGATGCACGCCGCGTCAGCTACACCAATCAGCATGGCGGTGAGGAAGATGTCTTCCCCATTGCCAAATACACGACCCGTTCCACCAGCGTGGGTGGCACCAACCAGGATGGCCGTCCCGAATACTACAACACGCAACAAAGTGGTAATGACCACTACTATTGGCAGAACGTCATCCTCTACCGCATCACCGATGTCATGCTGATGGAGGCTGAGGCCCGTGCCCTCCGCGCCGACTCCGTCAAGAACGACCTTAATGAGGCGTTCAAGCTGGTGAAAGCCGTCTATTACCGTTCCAACAAGGTGTCGAAGGTGTCGCGTAACGACTCCATCAAATATGCTGAAGGCAGTGCCGCCAGCCTCCAGGAACTGGTGCTCAAGGAGCGTCAGCGCGAGCTCTGCTTCGAAGGTAAGCGCTGGTTCGACCTCGTCCGCATGGCCCTCCGCGACGGCAGCACCAACAACATGCTGAACGTGATGGTTCCCCACAAGTACGAAACCAACCAGAGTGCCATCAAGAGCAAGCTGGCCTCCATCGATGCCCTCTTCTTCCCGATTCACGAGACCGTGCTGAAGACCGACACCACGCTGGTGCAGAACCCCGTCTGGGTGAAAGAAGACGTCTATTCGAAGAAATAATCGCTAAAGACCAAATCCATGAAATGCAGAAAACACCTGTTATCAGTCCTGACGGCGGCAACCTTGCTGACGGCAATCGGGTTGTCGGTGGCAGGCTGTAAAGAGGATATTGACACCAGCAACCGCTACACCTTCACGGGCAACACGGTGGCCAGTTACCTCGAAGAGCACGAGGACGTGTTCAGCAGCTTCATCACCATCCTGAAACGCGGCGGCAAGTTCAACCTCATGAAGGCCTACGGCACCTACACGTGCTTCGCCCCCATGAACGACGCCATCGACCGGTATCTGTTCGAGCAGGACTCCATCTACAAGGCGTCCCTGCTCCCCGGCTCCAAGAAGGTCATCTGGACAGGCGTCACATCACCTAACCTCGAAGACCTTAGCGATTCCATGTGTACGGTCATCGCCCAGACTCACATCATCCCCGCCACCTACCTGACGACGGAGATGGAGGGCGACGTCGTGCCGACCATGAACCTCAACGACCGCTATCTGACCATGAGCTATGATGTAGATTCGCTGCAACACAGCCTGCTCTTCATCAACGGCGCACAGGTCATCAATGCCGACGAAGAGGTGGAGAACGGCGTGGTGCAAGTCATCGCCTCCGTCATGAACCCCTCATCGGAAACCGTGCCTACAGTCATCGAGAACATGAAGTTCCTCTCCATCTTCTCCGAGGCACTGGAGAAAACGGGGCTCGACCAGAAGCTGCAGCCCTATAAGGACTTCAGCTACACGGATGGCGACAAGACTACCCTCACCATCTACAATGCCTCGGGATGTCCCTATCCTCCCAGCCGCTACTATGGCTTCACCGCCTTTGTAGAACCCGACTCGGTCTATCAGGCCGCCGGTATTTACAACATGGATGACCTCTATGCCCAGTGCAAGGTATGGTATCCCGAAGCCACAGCAGAAGACTTCAAGGATCCGAACAACGCACTCTACAAGTTCATCTCCTACCATCTGCTGGACCGCAAGCTGCTTTACACCCGTCTGACGTGCTACAAGATTACGTGCGGCAGCTACTTCAACTCCGAGAGCGTCTATCTGACCCGTGCCGACCGCTACGACTACTTTGAGACGATGCAGGGCACCCTGCTCAAGGTCATCCGCCCGCTCAGCAACGCCACCCGTGGCGTGTGCGACGACGGGGTGGAACGCTCCTACGCCGAGTGCGTGCTGCTCAACTACACCAAGGATCCCGACCTCATCGCTGCGGCTCCGGGTGCCTTCAACGTCACCTGCGGCCCAAGGAACGTTCCCGTCAACATCCGCGTCATGGAGCCGACGGCCGTTACCAACGACAAGGTTAAATTTCCCGGATTCCAGCAGGAAGCCCTCAACGGCTCCATCCACCTTATCGACCACTTCCTGGTGTATGATGAGGACGTAATGACCGGTTTCGTGCTGAACGAGATTATCCGCATCGACTTTTCGTCCATCGCTCCCGAATACACCAACAACAACATCCGTTGGTCGGACGGCAACAACATCAAGTTTGCTGGTGCAGGCGACTACGAGTTCTACATCCCGGGCACCTACAGCGACCGTATCAAGTACAACCACGAGGAAGCCCGTCTGTACTACCTCAGCCCGCACAACAGCTGGACGAACTACATGGGCGACGAGTGTATGTGCCTCGGCCCGGCTGACATATCCTACCGTCTGCCGCATGTTCCGCCAGGGACCTACGAGATGCGTTTCGGCTATCAGGGCATGACCAACCGCGGTATCACCCAGTTCTACTTCGACAACGAGATTACGGGCATCCCCGTTGACCTTCGTCTGAGTGCAACGTCCAACCCCCGCATCGGTTGGGTAGCCGACGCGCAGACCGACGACAACGGCGTCATCAACGATAAGCAGATGAAGAACCGTGGCTTCCTCAAGGGCAGCACGCAGTACTATGCCTACGGCCATCTGGCCCGTCACGAACCATCCGTCATCCGTCTTGTCCTCACCACCAAGTATCTGGACGGCGGCGACCACTGGTTCCGTGCCAAGAACGTCAACGAGAACGACGACGGTCTCGACCAGTTCATGCACGACTACATCGAGTTCGTACCCGTTGGCTGGCTGCGCAACGAAAACATCTCCTTAGAAGAAAAACGTAAATAAAATCTAACCTTTACTATGACAAAACTGCATAAACATATCCGCAAGCCCGTTTTCCACTCCTGCCCTGTACGCAAAGGAGCTCTTGGAGTCGTGGCCTCAATCATCCTTATCCTGACAGCTGTCAGTTGTAAGGAAGAAATCGACACGTCCAACCGCTACACCTTCACGGGTAATACAGTGGCCAGCTTCCTGGAAGAGCATGAGGATATGTTTAGCAGCTTTATCACCATCCTGAAGCGCGGCGGCAAGTTCAACCTCATGAAGGCCTATGGCACCTACACCTGCTTCGCCCCCACTAACGATGCCATCGACCGCTACCTCTTCGAGCAGGACTCTATCTATAAGGAGTCGCTGAAGCCGGGTGCAAAGAAGGTTATCTGGACGGGCGTGACGTCTCCCAACCTGGAAGACCTGAGCGACTCGATGTGTACCGTCATCGCCCAGACGCACATGCTGCCGAAAACCTACCTCACCACCGAGATGGAGGGCGACGTCATCCCCACCATGAACCTCAACGACCGCTACCTGACCATGAGCTACGGCGTCGATTCCATCAGTGGACACAGTCTGCTCTACATCAACGGTGCCCACGTCATCGCTTCCGACGAGGAGGTGGAGAACGGCGTGGTACACACCATCAGCACCGTGATGAACCCGTCGTCCAACACGGTGCCCGCGCAGATTGAGAACATGAAGTTCCTCAGCCTCTTCTCCGAAGCTCTTGAACGCACAGCGCTGGACTCGAAGCTCCAGAACTACAAGGACTTCGACTACACCGACGGTGACAAGACCACACTCACCATCTACAACAATCCCGGCTGCCCCTACCCCGCCAACCGCTACTTCGGCTACACCGCCTTCTGCGAGACCGACGAGGTGTTCAACGCTTCAGGCATCTACAACATCGACGACCTATATGCCAAGTGCAAGGAGTGGTACCCCACAGCTACCGCTCCCGACTTCAAGAGTCCCGACAATGCCCTCAATAAGTTCATCGCCTACCACCTGCTCGACCGCAAGCTGCTCTACACCCGTCTGGTGTGCTACAACATCTCGTGTGGCACCTACTTCAAGTCGGAAAGCAACCTGCTGAAGCGTGGCGACCGCTACGACTACTTCGAGACCATGCAGGGCACGATGATGAAGGTGACGATGCCGCTGAGCAACGCCAGCTACCCCAGCACCATCCTCATCAACTACGCGAAGGACATCAACAGCCTGGAGAGCACGGACGTCACGGCCTCCACCCAGGAGGGACGGGCCAACGTCCGCATCCTCGAGCCTACCTCCGTTACAGCAGACGCTGAACGGTTCCCGGGCTACACGCAGGAAGCTCTCAACGGCTCCATACACCTTATCGACAAAATCCTTGTCTATGACGAAGACCTGATGGCGGGTCATGTGCTGAACGAGATTATCCGCATCGACTTCTCCTCCCTCGTACCCGAATACACCAACAACAACATCCGCTGGTGTGACGGCCAAGGTATCCACTTTGCTGCGGGCTCGGGCGACTATGAGTTCTACATTCCCGACGGCTACAGCAACCACCTGAAGTACAACACGGCTGAAACCCGCCTCTACTACCTCAGCCCGCACACCAGTTGGGCCAACTATCAGGGCGACGAGTGCATGGCTCTCGGAGCCTTCGACTTTGCCTACCGTCTGCCGCATGTCCCCGCCGGTACGTATGAACTCCGCATGGGCTACTCGGCCAACAGCAACCGCGGCATCATCCAGTTCTACGTCGATGACGAGGTCACCGGCATCCCCACCGACCTCCGTCGCCTGCTGAACGTACCCGAGGTGGGCTGGGTGGCCGACAACCTGACCGACGACAACGGCGTGGCCAACGACAAGCAGATGAAGAACCGTGGCTGGCTCAAAGGCCCCACCACCTTCTACTACGGCGGCAGCACCCTGGCACGCAACTACAACGGCGACTGCCGACGCGTCATCACCACTAAATACTTGAACGAGGGCGACCACTGGCTCCGCTTCAAGAACGTCAACGATCAGGACGACGGCCTCGACCAGTTCATGCACGACTACCTGGAAATCGTCCCCGTCGGCTGGATGCGACGCGAAGATATTTCCTTAGAGGACAAACGTAAATAAACCTTCTTCAACGAGAGAATGAACAAACGGACTTCCATACGAACGAAGCTGACGGCCGTCTTGATGACGACCCTGCTCGGCGTAACGGTTAACGGTTGTGTCGATGACATCGACATGAGCAACCGCTATACCTTCAGGGGGAAGACCGTTGCCCAGTTCCTGGAGGATCATGACGACATGTTCAGCCACTTCATCTATATCCTCCAGCGTGGCGAGAAGTTCAACCTGATGAAGGCCTACGGCACCTACACCTGCTTCGCCCCCACCAACGACGCCATCGAGCGCTACCTCTTCGAGCAGGACAGCATCTACCGTGCCTCCTTGCTCCCCGGTTCAAAGAAGGTCATCTGGACAGGCATTACCTCCCCCAAGCTGGAAGAACTCAGCGACTCCATGTGCGAGGTCATTGCCAAGACCCACATCCTGGGTGACAGCTACCTCACCACTGAAATGGAAGGCGATGTCGTCCCCACGAAGAACCTCAACGACCGCTACCTGACCATGAGTTTCGGCAACGATGCCGTAACGCTGCAAAGCGTCATCTACATCAATGGTGCCCGTGTGATTGACCCCGACGAGCAGGTGGAGAACGGCGTCGTTCACGCTATCGCCAGCGTCCTCAACCCCTCATCCAACACCGTGCCCGCCGTCATCGAAGGAATGTCGTTCCTGACCATCTTCTCCGAAGCCCTCACCAGGACAGGTCTCGAAGACCGTTTGCAGGACTTCAAAGACTTCAGCTATGTGGATGGCGAGAGCTTTGCCGGCAACTACGACGCCAACGGCAACAGCTCCTTCCCCCCCACCCGCTACTATGGCTTCACCGCCTTCTGTGAGCCCGACGAACTGTTCCATTCCATGGACATCTATTCCATCGACGACCTCTACGAGCGCTGCAGGCAGTGGTACCCGCAAGCCACCGATACCGAGTTCACCAGCCCGAACAATGCCCTCTATAAATTTGTCTCGTACCACCTGGTGAACAAGAAACTCCTCTTCACCCGTCTGGTATGCTACAACCTGGTGCTTGAGACCTACAACTCCGAGGTGAACATGGTGAAACGCTCCGACCGCGTGGAATACTACGAGACCATGCAGGGCACGCTGATGAAAGTGACGCGTCCGCTCAGCCATGCCACCTATCAGGGCGACGTCCTCATCAACTATTCGCGCGGCCTCACCAATGCCAGCGAGCCCTATCGCAGCACCTGTGGCCCGCGCAACATTCCCGTCAACATCAAGATTTACGACCCGTCCGTCGTGTCGCAAGACAGCATACACTATCCGGGCTTCACGCAGGAGGCACTCAACGGCTCCATCCACCTCATCGACAATGTCCTCATCTACGACGAGGATGTCATGGGCGGCTATGTCCTCAACGAAATCATGCGCTTCGACTTCTCCTCACTGGTGCCCGAGTTTACGAACAACGAAGTCCGCTGGTGCTCACGCGGCAAGGCCGGGATCCTCAAGACCAACGAATACTACATCCCCAAGGGCTATGGCAGCAACCTCGTCTATAACACCGAGGAGACACGCCTCTACTACCTCTGCCCCAACCAGACGTGGCACAACTACCAGGGCGACGAGATGATGGGGCTCGGAGCATTCGACTTCAAATACAAGATGCCCCCCGTTCCCGAGGGAACCTACGAAATACGCATGGGCTACTCGGCCAACAACAACCGCCACGTCATCCAGTTCTATGTCGATGACGAAGTCACCGGCATCCCCGTTGACCTCCGCATCCTGCTGAACAACCCGAACATCGGCTACATTGCCGACGCACAGACCGACGACAACGGCATCGCCAACGACAAGAACATGAAGAACCGCGGCTACGTCAAAGGCCCCACCACCTATTATTATAACGGCAGCGTGCTGGCTCGCGACGACAACTCCGTCGTCCGCAAGGTCATCACCACCAAGTACCTCGGCCCCGGTGAACACTGGGTGCGTTTCAAGAACGTCAAGGAAGACGACAACGGCAAGGCGCAGTTCATGCACGACTATCTGGAAATCGTCCCCGTCGGCTATCTCCGCCGCGAAGATATCTCACTGGAAGAAAAGCGAAAGTAAACCCTATAAAACCCAAATCAATCAGAATAAACCAATAAATTTTATATCATTATGATGAAGAGAAGTATCATAAAAACATTAGCGTTCGGCTCCATCTTCGCCTTGGCCCTCACCGCCTGCAACGACCAGTGGAACGAGCACTATCAGGAGAAAGCTGAGCTGAACTCCACTGAGACACTTTGGGACATCATCACCTCACGCAGTGAGTTGTCCGAGTTTAGGGCCATGTTGCAGGAAACGGGCTACGACGAACTGCTCAAGCAGGACCGCTACTACACCATCTGGGCTCCCAAGAACGGGTTCGGCTATTCCGAATCCAACGACAGCATCCTTCGCGTCGAGTTCGTCGAGAACCACATCGCCGACTATCGCTACAACGCCAGCGGACGTCTCGAAGAGAACATGGTGAAGATGATTAACGGCAAGTACAACTACTTCGAAGGTGCCGGCGACAACTACACCTTCAAGGGCAAGAAACTCACCACCCGCAACATCCCTGCCAAGAACGGTGTGCTCCACATCATCGACGGCTATGCCAACTTCACCGCCAACATCTGGGAGCAGCTGGCTAAGGTCGATAGCCTTTCGGAAATCAACAGCTTCCTCAAGTCGTTCAACATCGACTACTTCGACGAGGCTCAGAGCGTGCAGGGTCCCATCGTCAACGGACAGATTACCTATCTCGACTCCGTGGTCACCCTCCAGAACGCGTGGTTCAGCTACATCGGCTATCTGGCCCGCGAGGACAGTTCCTACTACATGATTGCCCCGACCAACAAGGCCTGGCGCAGCATGTACGACAAGGCCCTCACCTACTTCACCTATCCCACCACGAAGGAAGGTGGCGACAGCCTGCAGCGCCTCAACGCCGCCAGCGCCCTGTGCCGCCACCTCGTCTTCAGCCGCATGGCCAATAGGCTGAAGATTACCGATGACCCCAAGACGAAGGACTCCCTTTCGTCCAACTGGTACCAGACACGTACCAGGTCTTTCCCTTACAGGACGACCTTCCGTGGCGAAGAGTATCATAACCTCTTCAACAACCTCGTGCAGGAAGACGAGCTCAGCAACGGCAAGCTCTACGTGACGGACAGCTACAACTTCGACCCCATTAAGTGCTGGCACGACACCATCAAAATCGAGGGTGAAGATGCGGTTAACATCGTAGTATCTTCCGGTACGGCTGAGACATGGGGCATCCCCCGCGACAGCGTTGACCTTTACAAGAAATTTTCCCGCGGCATGTACGGCGTCTTCGCACCGACAGCCAACAAGGGTAATCCCAAGGTGACGGTTTCCATCAACCGCGTGCTCTCCGCCCCCTATCTCGTCAAGTGCGTATTTGTCCCGGCCAACATCATCGACAAGACCGCAACCACCATGCCGAACATGTACACGGTACAGCTAAAGTATGTCGATCTGGACGGCAAGACGAAGACCCTGAACATGGGCACGAAGATTGAGAACTGGACGGACAGTTGCTACAACCGGATTGACACGGTCACCTTCATCCCGCAGACGACCGAAGCCCACTCCTTCTTCCGCTTCCCAACCAACGAATATGACCTCACCAGCTCTGAGATTGGTCAGACGCAGCTGATTATCACCAGCGCCCTGGGCTCCAAGGACAACGACCACGACCGTACCCTCCGCATCGACTGCATTATCCTCGAACCCATCGACGAAGAAACCTTCGTTGACCCCCTTAACGAACAAGGCGAATAAAATGGCGTTCCTGTAATCTATTAACAAGAAAGACAATGAAGACTAATATGATGAAACATTTCAGATTGGCAACCGCAGTATTCTGCATGGCGTGCATAGCTGGCAGCAGCTCACTATTTGCACAAGAAGTACAGGAACAACCAGCGACCAAAGCCCCTGTTGTGGACAACACCCCGACGACGCCTGTCACGGGTCAGGTGGTGGATGCCGCCACGAAGGAGCCCATCCCCGGTGTCCGTGTGGAAGGCTTTGGCAACAACCGCACCACGGCCATGACCGGTGCCGACGGTAAGTTCACCGTCCGCGTGCCCGAGAGCGTCACCTCCCTCTACGTCTCCACCCCCGGCTACACCAGCGTGATTATCCCCGCCAGGCAGACCAAGGGCGACATGGTCATCCAGCTGTTCTCCGACAAGTTCGACGAATATGTAAAGAACGAATTTGACGTCACCGCCAAATCCGTCGCCAACATCAGCTCCAACACGGCGCTGACCGTCGAAAGCGAGATGCAGCGCCAGCTGGGCAGCGACCTCCGCATCATCAACCGTTCCGGCACACCCGGCATGGGTGCCCTGATGATGATGCAAGGTATCAACACGCTGAACTCCTCCACGCAGCCCCTCGTCGTCCTCGACGGTGTGGTGCAGGATTTGCAGGACGGCTATGCAGCCGTGCATGACGGTTTCTTCAACAACATCCTCGCCGCCATCGACGTCGATGACATCGAGAAGGTGACCGTCCTGAAGAACGGGACCTCCATCTACGGTGCCAAGGGCGCCAACGGTGTCATCCTCATCGACACCCGCCGCGGACACAGCATGGCTACCCGCATCGATGCCGTGGCATACGGCGGTTTCACTATGGAGCCCAACCTCCCCACGATGATGAACGCCCAGCAGTACCGCATCCTGGCCAACGAACTCATGGGCGGTGTGGAGACACGCCAGAACCGCTTCCCCTTCTTGTGGGACAACCCCAACTACTACTACAACATGTATCATAACGATACGAAGTGGTCGGACTACGTCTATCGCGAGGCCTGGTCGCAGAACTATAAGGTGAACGTGCAAGGTGGTGACGAAGCCGCTATGTACAACTTCTCCCTCGGCTACGCCGATGCCGAAAGCACCATCCGCAACAACGGCTTCAACCGTCTGAACATCCGCTTCAATACGGACGTCATCCTCTCGAACACGCTGAAGACCCGTTTCGACATTGCCTACTCGCGCATCAACCGCAACCTCCGCAACGACGGCATCCAGCCGGACCTCGATGCTGCCCCCGTTTCCTCCCCGGGCTTCCTTTCCCTTATCAAGTCCCCGTTCCTGAACCCCTACAAGTTCAATAACAACGGCACGCTGTCGCCCATGCTTGAGGGTGCCGACACCTACGCCAACATCGACGTCAACACCCGCAACAACACGCTGGGTAACCCCCTCTCCATCTTCGAGTATGCTGAGGGCAACAACAAGAACGTTCAAGAGTACACCGTGTTCGACGTCACCTTCGCTCCCGAGTGGCAGCTTGGCAAGGGCTTCGTGCTGAACGGCCTGTTCAACTACACCCTGCACCGCACCAACGAGAAGTCCTTCCGCCCCATGACGGGTATGCCTAACTTCTACATCTCGGGTCTGGGCTACTCGCAGAACGAGGTTCGTTCGTTCTTCTCGAAGGAGAGCAGCATCTACGCCGATGCCCACCTCGACTGGAGCAAGCGCATGGGCAGCCACTTCCTCAGCGCCTTCGCCGGCGTCCGCTACTCGAACTTCGCCTACGACTCCAGCTACCAGTCCTGCCACAACACCGGCAACGACAAACTGCCCGACATCAGCGCAAGCTACGACTACCTCGACCAGAATGGCGAGGACAACGTCTGGCGCAACATGGCCTGGTATGCCAACGTCGATTACAACTTCCGCAACAAATACTTCGTGCAGGGCAGCGTATCCGCTGAGACGTCGTCGCGCTTCGGCCGCGAAATCACCAACGGCCTCCGCCTCGCCGGGGTCAGCTGGGGCATCTTCCCCTCCCTGCAGGCAGGCTGGCTGATGAGTGCCGAACCCTGGTTCAACACCAACGTCTTCAACTTCCTTAAGCTGAACGCCGGCTTCGACATGTCGGGTAACGACAACATCAACAACAACGCCGCCTTCGCCTACTTCAGCACCGTGAAGTACCAGAACCGCGCCATGGGCCTCCAGCTCGCCAACATCGAGAACCAGGCCATCCAGTGGGAGACCACCTCGCGCTTCAACTTCGGCATCGAGGGCGTCACGCTCAACAACCGCCTGAAGCTGGCCGCCAACCTCTACCACAATGTCACCAACAACCTGCTCACACTGAAGGACCTCAACTACCTGACGGGTCTGGAGCAGTACTGGTGCAACGACGGTTCGCTGGAGAACAACGGTTTCGACGTGAACATCACTGGCAAGGTCATCAGCACGAAGAACTGGAAGTGGGAGCTGGGTGCCAGCGTTGCCCACTATAAGAACAAGGTTACCGCTCTGCCCGACGGCGACTTCGAGACCAGCGTCTATGGCGGCAAGGTCCTGACGGCCGTGGGCTCCCCCGTGGGCCTCTTCTACGGCTACAAGACCGAAGGCGTCTATGCCACGGCAGCCGACGTCCCCAGTCAGAACGGTACGCTCCTCCACACAACCAACGCCAAGACGGGTGAAACCGCCTACTTCGGTGCCGGCGACGTGAAGTTCGTGGACAAGGACGGCAACAACGTCATCGACGACAACGACCGCTTCGTCATCGGCGACCCCAACCCCACCGTCTTCGGCAACATCCAGTCCGACCTCACCTTCAAGCACGTCACCCTCAGCGCCACGTTCAGCTACGTCTATGGCAACGACATCTACAACTACCAGCGCAGCATCCTGGAGAGCGCCGACCGCTTCTACAACCAGACGGTAGCCGTCACCAACCGCTGGCGCACCGAAGGCGACGTCACCACCATGCCCAAGGCATCCTATGGCGACCCCCTCGGCAACAACCGCTTCAGCGACCGCTGGATTGAGGATGGCTCATTCCTGCGCCTGAGAAACCTCACCCTCACCTACAACGTGCCCGTCAACTACAGCTGGCTGCAGGGACTCAAGGTGTGGTGTGCCGCCAACAACGTGTTCACCCTCACCAACTACCTGGGCAGCGACCCCGAGTTCTCGTGCAGCAACAATGTCCTCTATCAGGGCATCGATACCGGCCTGCTCGGACAGAGCCGCAGCTTCCACGTCGGTGTAAAGATTAACCTCTAATTTAATGAACAATCCTATAAGCCATATCACCATGAATAAGAAATCAATTATAGGCCTTCTTTTCGTTGGAGCGCTGACGTTCATGACCTCCTCCTGTGCCGATATGTTCGACATCAGCTCCAGCCGTGTTGTTTACGATAACCAGCACAAGCTGGACTCCTCGGCCGACTCGGTCTATACGACCATTGGCATTCTCCATGCCTTCCAACAGATTGCCGACCGCTATGTCATCCTCGGTGAAGTCCGCGGCGACATGGTCGATATCAACAAGAACACCAAGGCGTCTCTCCGTAACCTCGCCGAGTTCAACTTCGACGAAGACAACGAGTACCTGCAGATTCGCGACTACTACAAAGTCATCAACAACTGCAACTACCTCATTGCCCACATGGACACCACCATCCGCCACAACAACGAGTCCGTCATGACGGACGAATACGTGGCCGCCCTGAGCATCCGTGCCTGGACGTACATGCAGATGGCGCTCAACTACGGCAAGGTGACCTACTACACCAACCCCATCACGAAGGAATCCGATGCCGACGTCACCAAGTACCCCAGCTACGATGTCAAGGAACTGGCCCTTGTCCTCATCCCTCAGCTGCTCCCCTACATGGAGTATAAGCTCCCCGCCTGGAGCGACCTCAGCGCTGGCGGCACGGCCGTATCCGCCGAGCTGTTCCCACCCATCCAGCTCATCCTGGGCGACCTCTACCTCTGGCTGGGCGACTACCAGAATGCCTGGCTGACCTACAACGACTTCATCACCGACAATCCCAACTACAGCATGCGTGCCCAGACAGGTTCTGAGACGACCATCTTCACCGGCTTCATGCCGTTGGGCAACGGTCAGGTGATGACCGACAGCCGTATGACAGGACGAAGCTACATGGCCATAAACTTCCCCTCCTACACAAGTGGATTGAACGGCATTATGGGCGCCAACAAGGGCGAAGCCATCACGGTTGTCCCCATGCAGAGCTCTACCGAGGAAGGCACGGTTTCTGAGATTCCCGGCCTCTTCATGTCAGCACAGAACACCCACCAGCTGAACGGCTCGGCCCTGTGGCAGGAAATCAGCAGTGCACAGGACTATGTCCAGGCAGCCGAGGGTGCGCAGCAAGGCATCAACCGAGGTTACAGCTACCTCAGCAACAAGGGCGACCAGCGCATAAACTTCTATGTCCGCGAAGTGCAGAACGAAGAAGACGAGTTTGAGGTGGTCAGTAAGTTCGTTTCGAGCACAAGGATTGTCAACAACACGGATGAGCAATACTCCATCGGTTTCCTGACGCTCTATCGTCGCGGTCTCGTCTATCTGCGTGCCGCCGAGGCCCTCAACTGCCTTGCCGAGCAGCAGCACGACGGGGCGAAGGCCATCCAGGCCTTCGGCATCCTGCGCGACGGCTTCGACATCCTCTTCCCAAACGGCAGCACCTATAAGGCCGAGCTGCAGCCCTACACCCTCGGCGTACATGCCCGTGGCAGCGGCGACGTCTATCTCGACACCGCCAGGTACGTCGTCAAGGATGCCGTCATTGCCGAGTTCTACGGCAAGGAGGTGGAAGACGTCAACTTCACCGACACCATCCACTACGTGGAAGACCGCATCTGCGACGAACTCGCATTGGAGACCACCCTCGAGGGCAACCGCTTCACCGACCTCGTCCGCTTTGCCCAGCGCCGTGGCGCCGACTACCTGGCCGGCAAGGTCGCCTGCCGAAAGGGCACCGAGAACCGCGACGAGGCACTCTACCAGAAACTGCTCAACAAGGCCAACTGGTATCTGCCCATCAAGTAGTAAACAGCGTTTCACCCTAATCGTTAAAAACATATCGTCATGAAGAAAACCATAAAATTCGGATATCTGCTCGCCCTGCTGGTTGTCCCGGCTCTGTTTGCCTGCAACCCCGACGATGAGAATGAGAATGAAGTTGTCAACGACAGTGCCTTCGTCGGCACGTGGAAGTTGAAAAGCATGGACATCAGCACAAAGATAGAAGTGCTCGACTCGCTGGGCAAGGTCACTGAAACCATCGACCCCTGGAGTCATGAGAATCCTACTTACACCAATGCCACCATCGAGTTCAAGGAGGACTACACCGCCCTGAGCGTCATCCGCGACGGCGATGCCATCACCACCGGTGCCTACAAGTGGGAAGACCTCGGCGAACAGCTCGTGTTGAAGAGCTACACCACCTACGAGAAGGTGCAGACTGACACATTCGCCGTAGCTAAAAGCGGTACGGCCGTCACCCTGAAGACACAGCGAAAAGAAAAAACCATATTTCAGAGAGGCGAGACTGTCCAAGTGGACGACAGTACGACAACCACGGTGACGCGCCGGTACAACGCGAACTTGTTCACCAACGTCACCATCAACATCGACAAATAACCACCCGTCGTTTTGATTCCCAACAGACTCCTCCCCCGCCGTCTTTTCGGTTTGCTGGCTGCCCTCTGCATGGCAATCAGCCTGACGGCAGCGGAGGAGTTTGTTGTTGTCATTGATGCCGGTCACGGCGGCAAGGACCCCGGAGCGCAGAGTGCCAACCGCAAGGTCAACGAAAAGGACATCGCCCTCAAGGTGGCCCTGCGCGCAGGCGAGCTCATCCGCAATGCCCACCCCGAGGTCACCGTAAAATACACCCGCCGTACCGATGTCTTCGTCGAGTTGAAGGAACGGGCCAACATTGCCAACAAGGCCAAGGCCGACCTCTTCATCTCCATCCACTGCAACGCCGCCGAAAGCCGCAAGGCCCACGGCGCCGAAGTCTATGTCCTCGGTTCCGAGGAAGGACGCACACAGGCCAACCTCAACGCGGCCAAACGCGAGAACAGCGTCATCCTCCTCGAGAAAGACTACAAGGAGAGCTACCAAGGCTTCGACCCCTCGTCGCCCGAAAGCTACATCATCTTCGAGTATATGCAGAGCGAGTATCTGAAAGAAAGCATCGAACTCGCCCAGTGCATCCAGACCCAGCTCAGCACCACCGCCAAACGCTACAACCGCGGCGTCCATCAAGCCGGATTCCTCGTCCTCCACGCCACCTCCATGCCCAGCATCCTCGTCGAGCTCGGCTACATCAGCCATGCCGAGGAAGAGAAGTTCCTCAACTCGGCCGACGGCAAGGAGAAACTGAGCAAGAGCATCGCCAACGGCTTCGACGCCTACTACAAGAATCTGAAGAAAGACAAGCAGAACGCGGAGAAGGACAAGCAGAAGGGCACCCCTTCCACCACTTCAGGCGCCCGGAATACAGCGCAGGCAACGGCCACCACAGAAGGGCCTTCTAAAACCGCAGAAGGGCCTTCTAAGGAAAGAGAAGAATCGTCCAGCAAGACAGCGCAAGCAGACAGACAAAGTCAGGCAAAAGAGGAAAAAGCAACCCCGCCTTCGAACGACGACATCGTCTTCAAAGTGCAGTTCCTCACCTCCTCCACCAAACTCCCTGCCAACAGTCCTAAGCTGAAAGGCCTCTCCGACGTCAGCTACTACGAAGAAGGAGGCACCTACAAATACACCTGTGGCAGCTCCACCAACCTCAACGCCATGCAGCAGCTCCGCAAGAAAGTCGCCGCCACCTACAAAGACGCCTTTCTGGTGGCCTTCCGGGCAGGCAAGCGCATCAACACCACCGATGCCATCAACGAGTACAAGTCCCGCCACTAAACCACCGCCGCCATGAACAAGAAAAAAGAGATACTCCTGGGGGCTATCTTCATCGTGGCATTGGTGCTGCTCTACGGAGGCATCCGGTTCCTGAAGGGACACAACATCTTTTCCGCCAACCACACCTACTATGTCCGCTACCACGATGTGACAGGGCTATCCAACTCCAGCCCCATCTACGTCAACGGCGTGCGCGTCGGCATCGTCAACGGCATCGACTACAACTACCGCCGCCCCGACGACATTGTCGTCCGCATCGGCGTCAACAAGCACATGCCCATTCCCCGCGGCAGCCGCGCCCTGCTGGTGACTGAGCTGCTCGGCTCCGTCAACGTCAAACTTGAGCTGGCACCTGACAACGGGGACCATTATGCCCCAGGCGACACTCTTTCGGGCGACATGAACAGCGGCATCCGCAGCGAAATAGCCCGGCTGATGCCTCAGGTCGCGCATCTGCTTCCACAGGTAGATTCCATCCTTGTCGGCCTCAACCGCGTGGTCCACGACCCCGCCGTTGCCCAGACCCTCCACCACACCGAAGCGCTGACCGCCGATGCACAGGCCACGCTGGCCGAACTCTCCAACACCATGCGCCGCCTCTCCACGCTGGCCGGCACCTATCAGGGCGTCGGCGAAAAACTCGACACCTTTGCCGGAAAGCTCAATACGCTGACCGACGACGAGCGGCTCGATGCCCTGCTCAACAACCTCGACGCCACTGTGCGTAACCTCCATGCCCTCACCGACGGACTGACCACTGGCGAAGGCACGGCGGGTAAGCTACTCTCCGACCCCACCCTCTACGACCGGCTCAACAATGTCTGCACCGAAGCGTCGGCCCTCATCGACGACATCAAGAAAAATCCCTCCCGCTACCTCCACCTTTTCGGCCGAAACAAAGAATAACGGCATAAAAAATCAGCCCCCCGAACAGGGCTTATATAAAATTTCTCTAAATAATGAACCACCAAAGTAAGAAAAGGACAAAAGGCCTTAAAAGCCCCGAATAGGCTACATTTTCCACCCTCCGTTTCTCCGCTCTGCCGCGCCCTCTTTTCCTATTAAAAATACATTAAACCACTGAACGCCAAATGCGTTCAAACGAACAACTTTTTTTTGCAAAGCAGGAATTAGCAAAGCAAAAGGGGTTGGATAATAGTCGATTAAAAAACCTTCAAAAAAAGGCAACAGGAGAGGGCTTGCACAGGTCGCAAAAAATTCGGAACTTTGCACCGTAGAAAACATAAGGTTGATTCGTGCGGATGATAGATTTGAGAGCAGTGTACTACGCTACTCCCAATTTTTTGCCCGCAAAAAAAGAAAAAATGAAACAAGAAGAACTGGAACAACGATGGAACGAATGCTTGTCGATTATCAACGACAACATTCCTGCCTCAGCATATAACATCTGGTTTGCGAACATTCGCCCACTGGAGTTTACCGACCACGTCCTGTGGCTGGCTATACCCAGTCAGTTTGTGTATGAGTACATTGAAGAGCACTACGTCGATCTGCTCTACGCCACCATCTGCCGTGTGTTCGGCAACAACACCGACCTGATGTACCGCGTGCTGGCCGACAAGACCAACCAGCTCACCATCGACCAGGAATCGACGAACCGTCGCGTCAGCACCAGCCAGCCTCAGAGCGCCACGCCTCACAAGAGCACCAACAAGACGCCCGGCCCCGTCAACGTGGCTACGCAGGACCTCGACCCCATGCTCCGCCCCAACTACAACTTCGAGAACTTCATCGAAGGCGTCAGCAACAAGCTGCCCCGCGCAGCCGGCGAGAGCATAGCCAACAACCCCGACCATTCCATCTTCAACCCGCTGTTCGTCTATGGTGCCAGCGGCGTGGGCAAAACCCACCTCATCAACGCCATCGGCCTGCGCGTCAAGGAACGCTTTCCCGACAAGCGCGTGCTCTACGTCTCGGCCAACCTCTTCAAGGTACAGTATATGGACGCCGTGCGCAAGAATGCCCTCACCGACTTCATCAACTTCTACCAGACCATCGACGTCCTCATCCTCGATGACGTGCAGGAGTTCGTCGGCGCCGACAAGACACAGAACACCTTCTTCCACATCTTCAATCACCTGCACCAGAACGGTCGTCAGCTCATCATGTCGTGCGACCGCAACCCGTCGGCCCTGCAGGGCATGGAGGAACGCCTCCTCACCCGCTTCAAGTGGGGCTTGGTGGCCGAGATCGACCGTCCCAACTTCGAGTTGCGCAAGGCCATCCTTGACAGCAAGGTTCACCGCGACGGCCTCTCCATCAGCAACGACGTGCTGGAGTACATTGCCGACAACGTCACCGACAGCGTGCGCGAACTGGAGGGCATCCTCAACTCCATCATCGCCCACGCCACCATCCTGAACCGCGAGCCGGACGTCACGCTGGCCGAGCGCATCATCGACAAAGCCATCCGCCGCGCCCCGCGCGAAGTCACCCTCGACGCCATCATACAGACCGTCTGCACCAAATGCCATATCACGCAGGAGGAAATCAACTCCTCCAGCCGCAAGCGCACCATCGTGCAGGCACGTCAGATAGCCATGTACCTCGCCCAGAAGCACGTGAAGGACGTCACCCTCGCCCGCATCGGCGAGTGCATCGGCGGCAAGGACCACACCACCGTCCTCCACTCATGCCGCCTCATCAGCGGGCAGCTTGAGTACGACAAGCAACTGCAGGACGACGTGGCCGACATCGAGAAAACCATCCTCTCCCGTTGACGCTCAACACAGTCCCGTTTGGAGAAAAAGAGACATCCCGGCAGCAGTCGGGATGTCTCTTTTTGCACAACTTTCGCCATCGCTTTCCACCCGGAATTTTCTTTTTTGAAAACTTTTTCCTCCTCGCGGGGAAGCAAGCCTTTGATTTTCTGCCAAAAGAAAGCCGGAAACAGAAAACATCCACCACGGCATCAAATTCTCCCGTTTTTATTTTGTCAACTGAAAAAACATTCGTAGTTTTGCAGACTGTTTCACCGATGAGACCCTCGTGTTTTCTACAAAAGCAAATAACTCAGGTCAAACAGCAACAATCATTCAACCGACGTGGAAAAGAAAACAACCGACGTGGAAAAGAAAACGTTCACCTACGACGAGGCCTATCAGGCCACCCTTGCCTACTTCGACGGCGACGAACTGGCCGCCAAGGTATGGGTCAACAAGTATGCCATGAAGGACTCCTTCGGCAACATCTATGAGCAGACGCCCACCGACATGCACTGGCGCATTGCCCGCGAGATAGCCCGCATCGAGCAGCGCTACCCCAACCCCATGAGTGCCGATGAAATCTTCGGCCTGATGGACCACTTCCGCTACATCGTGCCGCAGGGCAGCCCCATGACAGGCATCGGCAACGACTTCCAGATAGCCAGCCTCTCCAACTGCTTTGTCATTGGCATGGACGGCGATGCCGACAGCTATGGCGCCATCATCCGCATCGACGAGGAACAGGTGCAGCTGATGAAGCGTCGCGGCGGCGTGGGCCACGACCTCTCGCACATCCGCCCCAAGGGCTCGCCCGTCAAGAACTCCGCCCTCACCTCCACCGGCCTCGTGCCCTTCATGGAGCGCTACTCCAACAGCACGCGCGAGGTGGCCCAGGACGGACGCCGCGGCGCACTCATGCTCACCGTCTCCATCAAGCACCCCGACAGCGAGGCGTTCATCGACGCCAAGATGACCGAGGGCAAGGTCACCGGCGCCAACGTCTCCGTCAAGATGGACGATGCCTTCATGCAGGCCGCCGTCGAGGGCAAGCCCTACGTGCAGCAATACCCCATCGACAGCGACGCCCCCCTCTACACCAAGGAGGTCAACGCCGGCGAGCTCTGGCACAAGATTATCCACAACGCCTGGCAGTCGGCCGAACCCGGCGTCCTCTTCTGGGACACCATCCTGCGCGAGAGCATCCCCGACTGCTACGCCGACCTCGGCTTCCGCACCGTCAGCACCAACCCCTGCGGCGAGATACCTCTCTGCCCCTACGACAGCTGCCGCCTGCTCGCCATCAACCTCTACTCCTACGTCCGCAACCCCTTCACCCCCGAGGCCACCTTCGACTACGACCTCCTGCGCGCACACGTCGTCAAGGCACAGCGCATCATGGACGACATCATCGACCTTGAGATTGAGAAGATTCAGAAGATACAGGACAAGATAGAGAGCGACCCCGAGAGCGAGGAAATCAAGTTCGCCGAGCGCAACCTCTGGAAGAAAATCATGGACAAGAGCACCAAGGGCCGCCGCACGGGTGTGGGCATCACCGCCGAAGGCGACATGATAGCCGCCATGGGCCTGCGCTACGGCACCGACGAGGCCACCGACTTCGCCGTCAGCGTACAGCAGGCCGTGGCCCTCAGCGCCTACGGCAGCTCCGTCACCATGGCCCGCGAGCGCGGCGCATTTGATATCTACGACGCCGACCGCGAGAAGGACAACCCCTTCATCCGCCGCATCGCCGACGCCGCCCCCCAGCTCTATGCCGACATGCTCCGCTATGGCCGCCGCAATATCGCCTGCCTCACCATCGCCCCCACCGGCACCGTCAGCATCCTCACCCAGACCACCAGCGGCATCGAACCCGTCTTCATGCCCGTCTATAAGCGCCGCCGCAAGGTCAACAAAGACGCCCCCGACGTCCACATCGACTACACCGACGAGACCGGCGACTGCTTCGAGGAGTTCATCGTCTATCACCACAAGTTCCTCACGTGGATGCGTGCCAACGGCTACGACACCACCCGCCGCTACACGCAGGACGAAATCAACGACCTGCTCGCCCAGTCGCCCTACTACCACGCCTCCGCCAACGACATCGACTGGGTGAAGAAGGTGCAGATGCAGGGCCGCATCCAGAAGTGGGTGGACCACAGCATCAGCGTCACCATCAACCTCCCCGCCGACACCACCGAGGAGCTCGTCAACGAACTCTACATCGAGGCCTGGCGCCAAGGCTGCAAGGGCTGCACCGTCTATCGCGACGGCTGCCGCAGCGGCGTCCTCGTCGCTGCCGAGGAGAAGAAGGACGAGAAAGCGAAGCGCTGCGAGCCGTGCGACTGCCGCCAGCCCGTCGTCGAAGTGCGTCCCCGCGTCCTCAAGTGCGACGTTGTCCGCTTCCAGAACAACCGCGAGAAGTGGGTCGCCTTCGTCGGCCTGCTCGACGGACGGCCCTACGAAATCTTCACCGGCCTGCAGGACGACGACGAGGGGATCCTCCTGCCCAAGTCCGTCACCGAAGGCTACATCATCAAGAACGTCGATGAAAACGGCGTCAAGCACTACGACTTCCAGTTCACCAACAAGCGCGGCTACAAGACCACCATCGAAGGCCTCAGCGAAAAGTTCAACAAGGAGTTCTGGAACTACGCCAAGCTCATCAGCGGCGTGCTGCGCTACCGCATGCCCATCGACCAGGTCATCAAGATGGTCAGCAGCCTGCAGATGGACAACGAGAACATCAACACCTGGAAAGTAGGCGTGGAGCGCGCCCTGAAGAAGTACATCGTCGATGGCACCGCCGTCAAGGACCAGGCCTGCCCCTCGTGCGGCGAGCAGACCCTCGTCTATGAGGAAGGCTGCCTCCACTGCACCAACTGCGGCTACTCCCGTTGCGGATGACAGCATGCTGCGAAAAAATGATTGAACTGAACGACATGCTCTTTACCGCCTACCATGGTGCGCTCCCTCAGGAGCGCACGGTGGGCGGGCAGTATCGTGTGAGCCTGCGACTCGATGCCGATGTCAGCGCCGCCTACGACACCGACGCCCTCGCCGACACCCTCGACTACGCCGCCGCCGCCGCCATCGTCCGCGACGAGATGGCGCAGCCCTCCAACCTCATCGAGCACGTTGCCGCCCGCATCGGCCGCAGCCTCCTCGCCACCTTTCCCCAGCTCTCCTCCGTCCGTGTCCACCTCTGCAAACTCCACCCTCCCGTCCCCGGCATGGAGATTGCCGAAGCCTGCTTCGCCGCCACCTTCAGCCGTCGCTCCAACCAGTCAGCCCATACCCCCGACCCACTGACGGGCGTATTTTGAAAAGAGAGAAAGGGAAGGAATCAATAATGGACAATGGACTTCCTTTTAGACTTTCAGACTTCAGACTTTCAGACTTCAGATAATAGCCCTGCAACAGCGCCGTCCACGAAACATTCATCTGCCAGTCTTCAAGTCTAAAAGTCTGATAGTCTAAATGGATAATGGACAATGGATAATTTTCAATTATCAATTTTCAATTATCAATTGCGCCAAAGGCGCTCCGTGCTATGATTTGTTTTTAAGCGACTCAATAAGTGTGTCGAGCTGCAGGGACAGACTGGCGTAGTCCTCCTCGGCTAACGGACAGACAGCGAGTTTCTCACTCATACCTTCTGGAATCAGGCCGTAAGCCTGCTCCTCCATGGCCTTGCCCTTTTCCGTCAGGCTTACAATCTGCTGACGCTTGTCCTGCTCACCTTTCTTGCGGGTGACAAGGCCCAGCTTCTCCATGCGCTGGAGCAGGGGGGTAATGGTGTTTGTCTCTAAAAGCAGTCGGTGGGCTATGTTGTTCACGGGCTGGTTGTCTGTCTCCCAAAGCACCATCAGCACCAGATACTGCGGATAGGTGATGCCCAGTTCCGTCAGCATCGGCGTGTAGGCCTGCGTTATCAATCGTGCTGCCGTATAGAGGCGGAAGCAGATCTGGCTGTCGAGTTGCAATTCTGCGTATGCCATTCTTATGCTGTCTAATTTGTTTACGGAAATGCAGCCAGCCATTCATGTTGGAAATAAGGAGAGCAGATGCCCTCCTTATCGCCGCATTCCTGGTTGCCAGATTAGAATATGACCTTATTCTGTCTTAAATGGCAACCTTGACAATCCAGAGCTGTGAACCGATGGTTTCGATGAGGCCCAGCTGCTCCTCGCTCCAGTACATATCTTCCTCCTCGTCCTTCAGGTACTCCTTCATCATGTCGAAGGTCGTCAGGTCGTCCTTGATGCCGTCGATGCACTTGCGCAGCAGCTCGATGCCGTCAACAGACACTTTGTAGTCTGCCTTCAAAAACTCAACGGGATCCTGATAGAGGGTCTGAGCGGCTACGGCCTCCTGCTTCAGCTCACCGCCCAAATCGAGCAGGCGGTCGATGAACTGACCCACGAAGCCCTGCTCTTCTTCGGCATGACCCAGATACTTTGCCTCCAGCTTCTTATAGCCGAGAGAACCGAAAATCTTTGCCTGTAACTTGTGCTGGAACGACTGTGCGTTCAGGTTTGTCACAAAAAACTGTAATGCCTCAATTGATTTCTGCTTGTCCATAATTTCTATCATTTATATACTTTTGTTAATAATGTCAATGTCTTGCTCTGTTACAGCATCTCCTCGATGTCCTTTTCAAAGTCTTTCGGTTCCGTGGTGGGTGCAAATCGCTTGATGGTCTCGCCGTCCTTCGAGATAAGGAACTTGGTGAAGTTCCACAGGATGTCGCTGTCCTTCTCCACGCTTTTGCTCAATGTCTTCAGCAGGGCGCGGGTGGATTTTGCCTTCAGTCCCTTGTACTCCTCTGTGGGAGCCTGGGCTTTCAGGTACTCGAAGATGGGCTCTGCCGCGGCACCGTTGACGTCTGTTTTTTTCATAATCTGGAACGTCACGCCGTAGTTCAGTTGGCAGAACTCCTCAATCTGGGCGTCGTTGCCCGGATCCTGCTCCTTGAACTGGTTGCAGGGGAATCCGATGATGACGAGCCCCTTGTCCTTGTACTTCTGGTTCAGCTCCTCCAGTCCGGCGAACTGGGGGGTGAATCCACACTTGCTTGCGGTATTGACAATCAGCAATACCTTACCCTGAAACTGCGAGAAGTCAATCTCCTTACCTTTGCTTGAAAAGGCCTTGAAATCATAAATCTTTTGCATAATCTTTTTTTATTAAAGTTGATTTTTGTCGTTTGCGATGCAAATGTAAGGACATTATTTTATATCGCAAGCGATTTATCCGATTTTTTAAGATTGATTAACAAAATATCGCAGGCGATACATTTCTTTCATTATACGTAGCGTCACAGACAGCCACTTCTAACATACTTTCAGAAATCATGTGTCAGCCGTCAGGATGTATTTCATTGACAGCCAAGTGGATATTACCTCTCCTCCTGTTTTTTCCGTGCACGAAATCAGTATGTACGCCAACGTTAAACGCTACGGCGGTAACGTTTAACGTTGTGACGACAACGTTAAACATTACGGCGGCAGCGTTAAACGCTGCGACAATAGCCCCTCTGTAGGAATGGGACTCCTTCGCGTAGAAAGGCTCTAATGAAACGTAGGAAAGGCCTAATCAGACGCAGGAAAGGCCTTCCTACGTTTCATTAGAGCCTTTCTTGCGTGACGGCAGCTTATCCGTTCAGGCGGATTTGCGATTCGTCTGCGCAGACTGAGCTTACTTCTTGCTTCATAAAAGGCTGACGGCTGACAGCTGATTTCTGAAAGTATGTTGGAAGAGTCGCGGCAGGTTTTGATTCGGAGTTTTCGGCCCTCCTTTGCCTCGGAAAAGGAAGCGGCGGGAGGCGAAATGTGCAAAACTATCAAAATCCGTTCAGGCGAATGTCGCCTGAACGGATTATCCGGTAGGAACGGCAGGTGGGTGCCTCTTACTGCACCAGCACCCCAGAGCTTCGCTCCAGCTCTTTCACGTTCGGAAGAACCTGAGCAAGCTCAGTTATTCTCTCACTTAATCAAGACCTTCTTGCCGCCGATGATGTTGATGCCCTTGGCGGGAGCGGTGAGGCGCTGGCCCATGATGTTGTAGATGTGGGCGTCGGAGGTGTCATGGCCGGTGAGCGCAGGAGGCGTGACGGCATCGTTGAGGGTCTCACCACCCTCGGCCTCCATCTGGGCTTTGGTGATGATGAGCAGGTGGCGTACATAGATGTCGAAGGTGCCGCCTGTGGTGAGGTCCCAGCGCATCCAGTGACTGGTGGAGGTGCCCCAGCCATAGTCGTTACGGATGGCGACGTAGGCTTTCTTCCATCCGTCGGTGGCAGGCAGGCCGTCGTAGGCCACGAGGTCGGTGGTGCTGAGGGCAGGATGAGCGAGGTAGAAGACGCCGCCCTCGAGGCCGGTGTCGCACTTGTACTCGAAGGAGAGGATGTTCTGGTCGTCGGCGAGGGGCTCGTACATGCAGTTGTTCAGGCCGATGTTGGGCCGGTTGCCGTCGGCATTGAGCTCGTACTCGAACGGGGCTGTCTCGGTGACCTGAAGCGAACCTATCGACTTGACGGGGTCGAGGTCGATGTAGCAGGGATAGTCGGCACGGAGGTCGGCGGCTGCACGGAGGGCTTCGTCGGCGGAGTAGAGGCCCATGCTGCCCTCGTAGATGTCGGCCATGGCCTTGTCGTAGGGCTGGAACTCTACGTCAGTCATCAGCGCCGTGCGGCTGTCCCACTTGCCCTTGACGGTCTGCATGGCCTCGATGGAGGTGACGTAGGCGTTCTTGGCGGCATATATCTGCTTAAAGTAGTCGCTGTTGCTACATATCAGGTCGTATTTTTGCTCCGGAGTCTTATTGTTTTCCTCGTAATTGGCGGCTAAGGCCTTGAGGGCGGCCTCGTTGACCCAAGGTTTGAGTTTGTAGTCGTCAATCTCGAAGAAACCCTCGTAATTGCCGAGTTCCTCGATGATAGAGAATTCTACATTCAACGTTGCGTCAAGAGCCTCTTCTGCGGTGTCGGTACCGAGGTCGGTGCCGAGGTACTGGATGGTGGTATTGCCAAGTCCGGTCCAGTCGCCGCCCTGCTGGGTGCCGTCGTTACGGACGCCGAAGGTGAGGGTGCCGTCGGTGACGCGGGCGACAACGTAGTTCTGGTAGCGTCCGGCAAGGAAGGCCTGGCAGGAGCCCTGCACGCCCCAGATGACGTAGCCGAGGGTGTCGGTGCCCTGGCCGTCGTCGGAGAGGATGGGCTTGTCGGGGTGCTCGCCCGTGAGCCAGCAGTTCTCGTGGTCAACGGCATCGTCGTAGGGGATCATGCCGTCGATGGCGGCCAGGATGTAGGTGGCGTTGCCGTTGGCATAGAGCATGGGAGCGTAGTTGTGGCCGTAGATGTCGTTAGCCGGGCGGAAGCCGCCGTTGATGCCCACGAGGTAGTAGCCGTTCTGGAGTCCTTCGAGGGTCTGCCAGACGTGGAAGACGCTCTGTGCGTTGCAGAACTCGGCGGCGCTCATGGTGTAGTCGGCGTTGTGGTTGGAGGCATAGACCTCGCCGTGCCAGCCCTCGGAGCCATCGGCAAAGCTGGGGTTGGTGACCATGGCGGTGATGTCGGCACCGGCGGCATAGCCCTTCAGGAGGGCGGCCTTGGCAAGGGCACTGAGGAAGCGGATTTCGGCCAGCACAGCCTCATCGGAGAGCAGATGGGTGGCAAGGACGACGGGTGCGGAGCCGTGGGGGAAGAGGTCGCCGGCGGCTACCTCGTCGGAGAGGTAGCGCTTCAGCGTGGCGAGCTCGTCGCTCTCGGCAAAGGTGGTGAGGGCGTCCTTCATGGCCTCGACGCGCTGGCGATACTGGTCATAGACCTTGGCGCTGAGCAGAATGCGGTCGTAGGTGCTGAGGATGGTCTGGTAGTCGAGATAGATTTGCTCGAAGTCCTCGGCGGTGTAGATGTCGTCCTCGGCTTCGTTGTAGGCGTTGATGAGCGAGTCGGCGGCGACGATGCCCTCGATGTCGAGGGTCTCGATCTTGGCCATGTAGCTGTCGCGGAGTTCCTCAAGTTCCTCCTCGGTGCCGAACTCAAACTCGGTCATCTGTATGCTGACGCCGCTGTAGGCAGCGGTGATGACGACCTTGAAGTAACGGTACTCGTCGCTGACACCCTCGGAGAAGCCGAAGGGGACGGTGACGAAGTTGGCGGCGGGCAGTCGTTCCTGTCCGACGCCCTCGCGGTTGTCGAGCAGCACCCATCCGTCGGCATCGGCGGTGGCGTCGGCGTCGCGGTCGAAGTTGCCGCCATAGACCTGCCAGTCGCGCCAGTTGCGGCCCGGGTTGCCCTGGGTATCATTGCCGGTGATGAGCTTGTAGAAGAGGGGCTGTACGGCCTCGTTGGTGGAGAAGATAACCCACGATCCGCCGGTCTGTATCTGTCCGCCCCACTTGGTGGTGTGGTCGCGGTCCACGAGCTTGAAGTAGTTCTCCTTCTCGCCCCAGGTGTCCATGTTGCCGGCGATGACGGCGAAGCCGCCCTCGAGGGCTGCACGGGCCACGTCGTAGAGATAGGAGATGTAATCGACCAGCGGGGCGTTCTCAATCTGCAGGTGGGACATGATGTAGCTGTAGGAGCCGTAGGGGTACTCGTCGTTGGGCTCGATGTCGTCGTTGAAATAGGCGTCCCAGAAGTCGGCGGCACCGGAGCTCATGTAGCTGATGGCGTAGCGCACCTCGTCGGCAGCGACGTCAAATTCGATGTAGTTGGTCTCGGAGGTGGTGATGTCGGTGAGCAGGGCGTTCAGGGTGCCCGTGAGTGTGCTCAGCTCGATGATGCTGGCGGTAGTCTGCAGCTTGCCGAGAGCCTTCATGTAGGCATCGACGTAGGTGCGGCAAGCGATACGGTCGGCAGGATCCTCGCTGGCGAAACGGTCGTAGTACTCCTGACGGGCGAGGACGAAGTTAGCGCCGTTCATGAAGGCGAACTCGCCCATCTGCATCAGGCCGGTGGGGTCGGAGATTTCAATCTTGAAGTATTCGTAGGGGCTGACGGGCGGGTTGGACAGGTAGAGGAAGGCCTCGGCGTAGTTGGCGGCGGGCAGCTGGTCGGTGCCCACGTTGGTTTTCTCGTCTATCAGCACCCAGCGGTCGCTCTCGCGGACGCAGTCGGTCTCGTGGTCGAAATTGGCGCCGTAGATTTTCCACGACTTCCAGTTGCGGCCGGGATTGCTGCCGGTGTCGTTGCCGGTGACGAGGCGGTAGTAGGTAGGCATGATGGGCTCGCTGGTACGGAAGGTAATCCAGTAGTCGCCGTTGCCGGAGCACCACTTGGTGCGGTCGTCGCCGTCGAGGAGGTTGGTGAAGTTCTCGTTGCCGAAGCCGGCCACGCCGTCGAAGGGTTCGTAGGCGACGTCGATGGCGCCCTCGGTGAGGTCGCTGGCGTACTTCTCCATCATCATGTTGACGAATACGCCCTCGGCGGCGATGCCATCGACGTCGAGCAGGCCGTGCTGGAGAACGTAGGCGTAGGTGCCGTTGGGGTAGGTGTCGCCGGGGCCGGCGTCGCCGTCGAGGTAATTGCCCACCACGGTACGGCCTTCGCCGGTGATGCAGCTGTGGTTCTCGTAGTGGTTGCGCAGCTGGGCCACGATGTTGATGTAGCTGTCGTAGGCTGCGATGGAAGCCCTCACGTCCGCCAGCATCTGCTGGCACTCCTTGGTGAGGCGGTCGATGGTGGCGATGTCGGGTGCGGCAAGGATGGTCTGCAGTTTGGCACGGTAGTCCTCGGCCAGGCTCTGCTGCATGGGCTTGCTGAGGTCGGCGTTCACCATGTCATAGTGTTTCTGGGCATCGGCGGCCAGCGAGCCGTTGTCGCCCAGGTAGAATTCGGACATCTGCATGAAACCGCTGCCCGACATGATGGCGTAGATTTCAATCTTGAAATAGGTGTAAGCCTCGGTGTTGCCCTGGTTCGGGGTGAAGAAGACCTCGTAGCTGTTGAGGTCGGGCAGCTCGTCCTCGGTGGTGCCGATGCGCTCGTCGATGAGCACCCAGTCCCCGCTGTCGCGCGTGACGTCGGCATCGCTGGCGGCGTTCATGCCGTAGATTTTCCAGTCGCGCCAGTTGCGGTGGTTCCAACGTTCGTTGTCGCCGCCGGTCACCAGACAGTAGTAGGTGGGCGCCACAGGCCGTGTGGTCTTGAAGATGGCGTGCAGGGGCGTGCCCTCACCCAGCGAGTTGCCCCACTTGGTGCCGTAGTTGCCGTCGAACATCTTGGGCAGGCCCTCGGCGTCGCTGTTGTTGCGGTCGCCGGCGATGACGTAGTAGCCGATGGGGCCTTGGTTGAAGAATTCGTTTGAGGTGCCCCAGCTGAACTCGCTCATCTGCATGTAAATCTCGGTGGACTGCACGACTGCAGTGACCTCCACCATGAAGTAGGTGTAGGCCTCGGTGACGCCCTCGGAGCAGGTATAGTCAACGGCCTTGAATTTCTCGACGGGCACTACCTCGTTTTCTTTCTTATCGACCAGCACCCACCCTCTGGAGCCACTCACAGCCTCGTCGTCGGAGGCGAAGTTGGCGGCATAGATGTTCCACGACTGCCAGTTGCGGCCCGGGAAGGCCTCTGTGTCGTTGGCGATGATGAGGCAGTAGTTCTTTGGGACGATGGCGCGGTCGGACTTGAAAATGACGTAGGCCTCGGTGACGCCCGAGGTGAAGAACTGGCCCCACTTGGTGAGCATGTCTCCATCGACGAGCTTGGCATAGTTCTCGTTTTCGTAGGTGAACGTACCGCCCAGCGCCGTGTAGGTGTAGGCATGGCCTCTCTGGACTGTCAGCGCCATCGTCAGGACGGCGAAGGCAAACAGCCAAACGCGTTTGGGAGTAACTGATTTGTGTACCATAAATGTAGTGTTTTAAGTGGTTAATAAAAGGGTAGTATTTGTTTTGACTTTGTCTTCGTTTTCTTGTTTTAGCGCCTCAAAGATACGCCTTTCCCTCGGCACTTCCAAATGTTTTCGGTCTTTTTCTGAAAAAATCGGATTTTCACTCCCTTGCACTATCTTTAATCCTCCTTCGGAGGTTTTTAGATAGGCTGCGGCTCGGAAATGCTCAAATAAATTTGCATTATCTCTCGGCTCACCCTATCTTTAATCCTCCTTCGGAGGCTTTTAGATAGGCTGCGGCTCGGAAATGCTCAAATAAATTTGGCATTTCTCTCGCCTTGCACTATCTTTGCAGCATGGAAAGAAAATACAGAAACGTCTCTTTTAGGGGACACAGAATACAAAACCTGCTGGTGATTGCTTTGTTTCTTGCCATCGGCACAGCGCACGGACAGGAGGGATGGATAGACTTGACATCAGACTACATCGTCAACCCCAACTTCGACAATGCCTCCGACAACGGCTGGGAGGGCTCGAACATCGGGCACGCGCAGGGCTGGGTGTGGGCCGGTGAGTTCTGCGCCACAAAGGAGTCGCTCATCATCAACGAGGTGATGGTGGCGAACCTCGACACCTACCTCGACCCCTCGCTCAACTACGGCGGCTACGTCGAGCTCTACAACCCCACCGGCGCCAGCGCCAATCTGGCCCGCTTCTACGTCAGCGACGACGCCGACAACCTCACCAAGTTCCGCCTGCCGCTCGACATCGGTTCCATCCCCGCCCACGGCTACCACGTCCTGTGGTTCGACCACTACGACTGGCGCTACGGCCACTATCAGGTGGACATCGAACTGAACCCCGAGGGGGGCACGCTCTACATCGCCGACGACGAGGGCACCCTCGTCGCCTCGCAGTCCTACCCCGCCGCCGTCAGCCGCGCCGCATGGGCCCGCACCACCGACGGCGCCGACGAGTGGCGCTTCACCTCCACCCCCACCCCCGCAGCCTCGAACAACGGATCCACCTTTGCCGACGAGCAGCTGCCCGCACCCGAGGTGAGCCAAGACTCCGGGCTCTTCACCGATGCCCTCACCGTGCGCGTCGCCATCCCCGAGGGCACCCTGCTGCGCTACACCACCGACGGCTCCGTCCCCACCCTCGACAATGGCACCACCAGCCGCACGGGCATCATCAACATCAAGCGAACCACCACCTTCCGCTTCCGCTACTTCAAGGACGGCATGCTGCCCAGCCCCATCGTCACCCGCTCCTACATTAATAAGGATAAGGAATACCCGCTGCCCATCCTGTCCGTCGTCACCGACCCCGACAATCTCTACAGCACCGACCACGGCCTCTTCACGAAGGGTCCTAACGGCCGTGCCGGCAACGGGCAGGACGACAAGTGCAACTGGAACATGGACTGGGACCGCCCCGTCAACTTCGAGCTCATCACCGAGGACGGCCGCATGGTCATCAACCAAGAGGTGGACCTCTCCACCTGCGGCGGCTGGAGCCGCGCCTGGGGACACCACTCCTTCAAACTCAAGGCCAACCGCCAGTACGACGGCCACAAGAATTTCTACGAATACCCCATCTTCGAGAACAAACCCTTCAACCGCAACAAGACGGTGCAAATCCGCAACGGCGGCAACGACAGCGACTGCCGCATCAAGGACGCCGCCCTGCAGGAGATTATCGCCCGCTCGGGCATCGACGCCGACTGCCAGGGCTACGTGCCCGTCATGCACTTCATCAACGGCACCTACATCGGCCTCATCAACATGCGTGAACCCAACAACAAGCACTTCGCCTTCGCCAACTACGGCCTCAGCGCCGAGGAGCAGGACCAGTTTGAGATATCGCCCGACAGCGGCTACATCCAGATGGCGGGCACGAAGGAGGCCTTCGACCGCTGGTACCGGCTGGCAGAGAACGCCGGCGACGATGCCGTGTATGAGGAGATAAAGAAACTCGTCGATATCGACAACTTCATCAACTACATCGCCCTGGAGTTCTACCTCGGCAACTGGGACTGGCCGAAGAACAACCTCAAGGCCTTCCGTCCGCGCACCGAGGACGGACGGTTCCGCTTCGTGGTGTTCGACCTCGACGGCTCGTTCAGCATCGGTGACCCCTTCACCACCTTCGAGAGCAAGCGCATCTTCACCTTCGACGCCCTGCGCGGCGAGTTCAAGGGACAGATTACGGCCGAAATTGAGGTGGTCACCATCTTCCTGAACATGCTTCAGAACGCCCGGTTCCGCCGTCAGTTCACCGACGCCTTCTGTCTTGTGGCGGGCAGCGTCTTCGAGCCGTCGCGCTGCCGCGAAATCATCACCGAGCTGGCCACCCGCATCGAGGAGCCCCTCTCCCACGAATGGCGCAGCCCGTGGGGAACCGCCAACGACCTCATCAATCGCCTCAACGCCAGCTATCAGACACGCAACATCAACTACCTGAAAAGCTACTCGCGCATGCGGCTCTCCGGCACATCCACGGTAACGGCCACCCTCGCCGCAAACACCGGCGACGCCCGCCTCACCGTGAACGGCCTGCCCGTCCCCACAGGCCGCTTCTCCGGCAAGTTGTTCGCACCCGTCACCGTCGAGGCGCACGCACCCGAAGGCTACACCTTCAAGGGATGGAGCAGCACATCGGCCACCACCGTGAAAGAGCTCGTCTCCCGCGGTGCCACATGGCACTACTACGACCAGGGCAGCCTCGACGGCACGGCATGGAAGTCTGCCGACTACAACGACGGCCCGTGGGCCACAGGCCGCGCCCCGCTGGGCTACTTCGTCACCGACAATAGCAACAGCCGCGGCTACAACACCTTCCTCAACTACGGCGGGAACGATTCCAGCAAATACCCCACCAGCTACTTCCGCCTGCCCGTTGACCTCAGCAGCGATCCTGCCTCAGGCGACGTCTTCACCCTCGACTTCACCTGCGACGACGGCTTCGTCATCTACGTCAACGGCACCGAGGCCGGACGCTACCTGATGCCTTCCGGCACACCGACGTGGGGCACCTTCGCCAGCAGCTACGCCCCCGGCAACCCCGACAGCGGCACACTCACCCTCAAGACATCGCTCTTCAAGAAGGGACGCAACATCATTGCCGTGGAGCTGCACAACAACGCCGCCAACAGCACCGACCTCTACTGGGACGCTGCCCTCACCGTCGAAGTGCACTCCACATCCGGCAGCACCATCGTCAGCACCGAAAAGGCCTACACGCTTCCCTCCTCCGGCACCGTCAGCCTCACAGCTGTCTTTGAGGAAACCACTCCCCTGCCCTCCCCTGAAGGAATGGGTGGCCTCCGCATCAACGAGGTCAGCCCCGCCAACAGCATCTACGTCAATGACCTCTGGAAGAAACAGGACTGGATAGAACTCTACAACGGCACCTCCGAGGACATCGACCTCACGGGCTGGTACCTGAGCGACGACACGCTGAACATGCAGAAGTTCCAGATTCCCGCCATCGAAGGCGTCAACAACATCATCCCTGCCTACGGCTACAAGGTCGTCTGGTGCGATAAGCTGGAGCCCTACAACCAAGTGCATGCCGCATTCCGCCTCGCCTCCGAGGGTGGTTTCGTCCTGCTCTCCTCACCCGATGGCACGGAAGGAGAAAATGGTCTGACGTCAAGCAGCACGTATCTCGACGCCTTCCACTACCCCCCAGTCGGTAACGGCCGTCAGACCGTCGGTCTCTATCCCGACGGCGGCAGCGAAACCTACGTCATGCAGCGTCCCACCATAGGCAAGACCAACGTCATCACCACCGCTGACCTTGCCCACACGCAGCTCCGTCCCACAGCTGTTGAAGTCATCGAAGACAGCCTCGACCCGGATGCCCCCACCGATGCCCTCTACGACCTGACAGGCCGCCGCATCCTCCATCCCCTGCCCGGCACCATCTATATCCAAAACGGAAAGAAAGTGCTCTGGCGGTAAAGGCAAACGAATTTGTCTTTTTCAACATACCTTGATGATCTTCATGGCAGAGGAAATAAATTTTCATTGCAGAGAACAGGCTTTTCTCTGCAATGAAAACGAAATAGTGCCAAGCAAACAGGCGGGCGGAAAGGGCGTTAATATCCTCCGATGGCCCACCACAGCGGCGTGAGCGAACCGTCCTCACCGTTCAGGAGTTGTTTGGCCACCTCGTATCCTGCGGCATCGGTGTTTTCGAAACGGCTGGGATACTGCATACGCTGCGGGAAAAGCCGGATGTTCTGTGCCCTCCGGTACGACCCCTGGCTCCACTCCGGCATATAGGAGATGGAGGTTACAGAGGTGGGTATCTCGAAGAAGGGGAGGCCCAGGCGGCGCCGGTTGTTCCAGTTCTCCAGTGGCAGATAGGGGGTGTTGGCGATGAAGAGCTGGGTGATGATTTTCGTCAGCGGGTCGTTCAACTTGTGCCCATGATAGAGTATCCTGTTTGCGTCGGGATAGGAGTAGGCGACGCTCTTCTCCCTCCCGGTTTCGGCCTCGATGCACTTCATGGGCGTGGGGGCGGGCTCGGCCGTATGCGAGAACTTCACCGAAGTGCCTACGCGGTTGTAGGATGTGGATTGGATGTAGTCGGCGCTGAGGTCGCCCAGGCCGTTATACTCGAAGCTCAGCTCGATGCCCTTGTTGTAGGCATCCTCTGCCCCGATGCCCACGTTCCAGCCACGTACCGCTGCCTCGGCCAGGAGGAAGTAGGTTTCCCAGGGGCCGAAGAAGAAGCGGTAGGTTGTGGTTGTGGCGCAGTTGCGGAACTCGTCGGCCAGCTGCGGAAGGCAGGCGTAAAAGGCTGCGCCGTCTTTTCCGTGCCAGAAGGGGTTCTCCTTTTCCTTAGCCACGTCGTCGCGCCCCCATCCGCAGGTGAGGCCGTTCCAGCTGTAGCGGCAGTCATATTCCTTCCCCTCCAGCGTCACGGTCTGCTCCGAGCCATAGCGGTCGATGTAGCCCTGCATGTAGCCGTTCACCGTGCGGTTGTAGTAGTCGCCCGGCAGGTGGAAGTAGCGGAGCGCCCGCGGGTCGGCATACTCGGGCAGGCCGAGGAAGAAGTACTCCTTCGTGGGATTGTCCGTGTAGGGTGCGAAGTAGTCCTTGGCATGTATCCCCAGATACGTCGAGGCATCCTTCACGTATGGGGCATAGACGGTGGTGTCGCTGACAAACCTGGCCAGCGCATCCACGGAGCGCACCCCGCCCAGGTTGCAGGTGAGGTTGGCCATGGTGGCGCTCATGGTCTGCAGGTTCCATACGCGGCTCATCACGGCTGTCCAATCGTCCCAGCCGCCCTCTTCTTTCACCTGGAATGTCTGGGCGACGGTGGTGATGCCTTCTCCCTGCGCGAGGGCAGCCTCAAACTCGCTTCGGGCCTTGTCGCCGTCGCACTCGCTGAGCCGCATGGCCAGGCGCATGCGCATAGAGATGGCGTATGCCTTCCACTTTGCGGCATCCCAGCCATAGGCGGGGTCGCACTTTGCCTCGTCGGCCGTAGGCTCGACATCCGGGCGGATGGCAGCCGCTGCCTCAGCCAACTCCTGGAGCATGTAGTAATAGACTTGCTTGACGCTGTTGAACTGGGGGATGACGCCCTGCCCTGCGCGAATGGGAGCCGGGCCGAAGCAGTCGGCAAACTCACTCAGCAGATAGGCGCGATAGATGCGTGCGAACTGCTTGACGTTGTCGTAGAAGTCCCGTTCGTGCGGGGTGGCCTTCTCTTTGTTCTCGTCGCAGAGGTCGATGGCGGCGTTGGTGTAGGCGAGCGCTGCGGAGAGCAGGTTGTACTCGCACTCTCGCCATTCGTCGTTGCCTCCGCCGCAGGCTATGGACGAGCCGCTCTGTCCGTCCTGGCGGGCAATGGCCGCCCAGTAGAGGACAAACACGCGCTCAGCATCGTTCGGGTTCTGCTGGTCCTTGATGATGGCATTGCTCAGCAGATAGTGCGGCTTCACCTTGTCGCCGCTGGTGGCCAAGGGGTTGGTGTTGATTTCGTCGAAATCCGAACAGGCTGCAAACGAAAGCAGCAGTACGACAGCCCATGCAAGCGGGCTCTTGTTATGTTGTTTTTTCATAGTGATGTTGATTTTTGAGATTAGAAACCGAGAGAGACATTGAAGATGAAGTTGCGCGTCGTGGGCAAGCCGGCGTACTCAAAGCCGGTGGCATTGGTGCTGGTGGCATAGACCGACTCGGGGTCGAGACCGCCCATGGAGGCATAGAGCATGCAGACGTTCGTCACGGTCACCCCAGCCTTGACCGACTGGAACAACGAGTTACGGGAAAAGAACTTTGCCGGTACGCTATAGGCCAACGACAGATTGCGCAGACGGACGTTGGTGGCGTCGTAGAGGTTGACTTCGCCGATGCCCAGATTGCCCGACGACGAGGTGATAGCTCCCCAGTACTTCTCTTGCGTGACTTTCTTGGTGTTTTCGATGTATCCCTCGTCGGTCTGAATGACGCCGTCCACGAGGAACTCCTCGCGCTTCCCGTCGGGAGCGGTGCAGGCGTGGGTGCCTGCGCGCTGCATGGCCTGCATGGTGCCGGAGAAGATCTGCCCGCCGAAGCGGCCGTCGATGAGTGCGCTCAGCGTCCAGCCTTTGTAGGTGAACGTGTTGGTGAGTCCTGCCGTGAACTTGGCCTGCTGGTCGCCAATCTTCTCCTTTTCGCCGGTACCTTGCGGGAGGCCGTCGCTGGTGAGGAGCTTACGGCCGAAGTAAGGGCTGTCCTCGTCGGTCACCGTACGGAACTTCGTGCCCCATATTTCGCCATAGTTGCCCCCCTTGACGGCATAGACGGAGAGGTTGTCATAACCACCCAGGCTGTAGTACTGCAAATCGCCATAGAGGTCGATGATTTTGTTTCTGTTGTGGGCTATGTTGGCATCGATGACCCACTGGAAATGGCGTGCCCTGACGGGAACGAGGTTTACGGAGAACTCCACACCCTCGTTCTGGATGTCGCCGGCATTGATTTTCATTTTGCTGTAGCCGGAGATGGAGTTGATGGGCAGGTCGAGCAGTTGGTTGGTGGCGTTTGTCTTGTACCAGGCGAAGTCGAGCCCTATCCGTCCGTCGAGGAAGCGCACCTCGGCACCTACTTCCCACGACTTGATGAGCTCGTTCTTCACGTTTGCATCATACTTGGTGTCTCCGGTGCTGGCGGTCATGCCGGCGTAGGGCGAGGTGCCGGTGCTGTAGAGGTTATAGAGCTGATAGGGGCTCATGTCGTTGCCCACCTCGGCATAGCTGGCACGGATTTTTCCGAAGCTGAGCCAGTCGGGTCTGGTGCCTGTCAGCCGCTCCAGCATGTCGGTGAAGACGTAGGAGGCGCTGAGCGAGGGATACATGAAGCTGCGGTTGGCGGCCGACAGCGTCGATGTCCAGTCGTTGCGCAGCGTAGCGTCGAGGAATATCCAGCCGCCATAGTTCAGCTGCACCGTGCCGTAAAGCGAGTTGATTTTCTTTTGCGAGAAGCTCTCGTCCACGCTGGGGGTTTTGTCGCCGTTGTTCACCGAGAACTTGTCGGGAATGACTAGGTTGGTGGCGCTGGCGCTCAGGCCGCTTTTCTTCGTATGCATGAGGTTGCCGCCAAACGTCACCGCCCCGCCCAGGTCACCGACAACATGGTCCCTCTGCGCCGTCAGGAGGAAGCTGAAGTTGTTTTCGAAGAAATGGCTTATGCCGGTGGAGTAGGCCGTGGGGAGGTTCGGGTTGCCGGCATAGACACGGCTGCTGGTCTCGCTGGTGTACATGTCCGTGCCGCCGCGCACCTCGGCACTCAGCCAGTCGAGCACCTGGTATCTCAGCAGTCCGGTCATAAGGAAGCGGTCGCGCAAGTCCTGGTTGCGGTTGTACTTTGCCATCCAATAGGGGTTCGACCCGCTGGGGCTCCACCAGTACATCTTGCCATCGGCGTCGAGGGGATTGGCGAACTCGGTGATGTCGAGCGATGTGGGGAAGGTGTACATGGAGAGGGCGCTGTTGCGTGCGTTGTTTCCACTGATGGGCCGGTTGTCAGCCTTCGCCCTGATGTATTGCACCTTGCCGTCGAACGTCCATCGCTCGTCGTTGCCGAAAGCGGTGACGCCGCGGAGCATCAGGTTTGTGCGTGCCAGCGTGGCGCCGGGCGTCATGCTACGCGTGTCCAGATTGGTGCCCGAGACGTAGAGGGATGTCCCCCCGTACTGCTGGCTGAGCGTTACGTTCTCCTGCACCTCCGAACCGCGCCCGAAGTAGCCGCCCAGATTGTCGAAGTATCGCATGGTGGCGTCGGCGTCGTCCCAGCGCTTGTAGGCCTGTCCCTCAATGGCAGGCCCCCAGCTGCCTCCTTCGCCGGAATGGTATTCCCCCAGTGTGCCCTGACCGAAACGGGTCTGCATGTCAGGGCGCATGAAGAGTGTCTCTGCCTGTGCCGTGGCACTGATGGTAAGGCCGAGGCCTTTCTGCCGTGCCCCGCGCTTGGTGGTGATGAGGATGACGCCGTTGCCGGCACGTGAGCCGTACAGCGCAGCGGCGCTCGCGCCCTTCAGCACCGACATGGACTCGATGTCGTCGGGGTTGATGTCCGAAAGGCCGTTGCCCATATCCGCCGACGGGTTCCAGAAGTCGTTGTTCGACGCACCGGTGAAGTTGTCCATCGGCGTACCGTCCACGACGATGAGCGGCTGGTTGAGCCCCGTCACGGAGTTGTTACCGCGGAGCACAATCTTCGACGATGCTCCCGGGCCGTTGCCCGAACGCGTAATCTGCAAACCGGCCACCTTGCCCTGCAGGGCATTGGCCACATTGTTCTCACGTGCCTCCAGGATGATGTCTCCCTTCACTTCTTCCATAGCATAGCCCAGCGCTTTCTTTTCGCGCTTGATGCCGAGGGCTGTGATGACCACTTCCTCCAGCACCTCGGTGTCTTCTTCCAGAACGACGTTCATCGCTGTCCCGCGGACGATGCGGACACGCTGCGGCGCCATTCCCACATAGCTGAACTCCAGTTCACGGCTATCACGCGGCACGTCGATGGAGAACATCCCTTCCGTGTCGGTGATGACACCGACGTTGGGGTGCTGGACTACTTTGACGCTTGCGCCAATAACAGGTTCTCCTGTGGCATCCTTCACAGAGCCTTTGACTGTGACGTTCTGAGCCGACAGGCCAAGCGGTGCCAGAAGCAACGGCACCAGCAAACAGAGCATTTTCTTTTTCATGGTTGACTACGGTTAAAAAGGTTAAAAAAACATGAATAATAAAAGGTTAGTTCTGCAACGCCGCCTTCTTGCAGGCCGCACGCTGCGGTACAAAAGTAGCCCGCCCCACCCACTCCTCCAAACTTTTTGCTCCTTTTCAGATCCTTTCATGTTGTAAAACACAAAAAAACAGAAAAAAACAAGTCAACCCTCTCCTACTCCGTGGAAAGGGCTGACTTCTTTCGCCAGTGCGGGCGGGCTATCTCACCATCACCCCAAAGCTTCGCTCGAGCTCGTTCACGTTCGGATGTGCAAGCGGGCTTTCACTTCTCTCACTTAATCACGACCTTGAGCTTCGCTCGAGCTCGTTCACGTTCGGATGTGCAAGCGGGCTTTCACTTCTCTCACTTAATCACGACCTTCCGGCCGTTTTGGATGTAGAGACCGGCGGATTGCGGTCCGACGACGGGACGGCCCTGAAGGTCGAACAAATTGTACTTTGACTCTTTACTGTTTCCTATTTCGGCCTGAGGCTGTGCAATGCCGCAGGTGCTGAGGTCGAGACGGAAGCCGCCGTTGCGATTGCTGCCGTAGGCGTTGTCGCCCATGACGACACAGACGTCGCCGGAATTCGGGAAGGTGATGACCGAGTTCTGGAATACGCCATAGTGGCCCGACTCGTAGTCGGAGTAGATATAGCAGTCGCCATAACCCCAGTTGACACCCAGAGCCTGGTACTCTATGAACACCTTACTCGGGTCGGTGGCATCTATTTCGACGTAGAAGTCTCCCTCCAATGCCTCCTCGGGCGAGCTGTCGGGATGGTTGAGGTAGGGATTCTTCATGCGGAAGAGGCCGGGGGTCTTGAGGTGTTCTTGCACCTCAACCTCGTACGTCTCCATGCCAAGTCCCTGGAACATGGTGCCCAGCACATCATCGGTGTATTGTGCCTTGCCCAGCACCGTCCACTCGCTGCTGGACGAGAAACGGAAGCTCACACAGGCATACTGTCGGGCATAGCCGTCGGCATCGAAGGAGACGGCGAAGATGGTGTAGATGCCGCTGGCGACGTCGAACCAGCTGTCGGTGGTGCCCACGCCCGTCTTGTACTCCGTCGTGCCGTCGGCAATGGCGTTCACGTAGTCCGACAAGTTCTCGGCCTCTGTCAGGTTGCCGGGGAAGATGGCATAGCGGTAGTACTCCACGGTTCCCCCGCAGGAGAGGGTGATATGCTGGCGGCCTGTACTGTAGCCCGCCTCCACGAGGGTGCCCAGCGTGAGTGTGACGGAGTAGTCCTTGAACTCCGCGCCGCTGACCTGTATCGTCTCGACACCCTCGCCCCAGTTGGACGTCAGGTCGGTAAGGTCGTAGTAAGCCAGATAGAGGGTAAAGCGCCCCGCACCCTCGTCGAAGGTGCTGGGATAGGCGTTCCACGTCGTCTGCCGGCCGAGCACCTCGTTCTGATAGAACACCTCGTCGGCCACATAGACGTGTCCGCAGCCGTAGTAGATATCGTTGTAGCCGGTGTATTGCTGGGCGACACTGCAGTGGCCGGTGGAGGCGTCGTAGGTGACATCGAGCACCTCGTTCATGCCCCAGCCGTAGAGGCGGAACTGGCGGAGGTTGCGGTCCGACATGGATGTGCGGGCGAAAATGGAGTAGGTCTTGTCGCCATAGTCGCCGAGCAGACAGCTCTTGGAGTAGCTATAGACGGCCGAACCATCGCCGTATGGCACCCACTCCGTCCATCCGTCCGCACCCGGCAGGCGGACGGTGATGACGTTGCTCCACGCCGACTTGCGCTCGCCGCTGACGGCCTGCACGCGGTAGGAATAGACGATGGTGGAGTCGAGATCCGTTATTTCGATAGCCGTAGCAGCAATGCCCTCAAAGAGCAGGGGGTCGGCATCTCCGGGCGTCACGGCCAGCGTGTAGGTCTCGGCGCCTGCCACCTCGGTCCAGTGGGCCACGAACGAATGTCCGGTGAGGTCCGTTGCCGCCTCGGCCATCGGGGTGCGCAGGGTGCCGGCGTTGCCGCCCATGAAGAAGAACGAGATGAGTCCGTCTGCCTCCTTGATATCCTCGATGGGCTTGCCCATCAGCAGACGGCCGTCGGCAGCCTTGTTATAGAGGGTAGCGGCGGGCTTGGACGTGTCGGTGAGCGACGTGTTGCCCGACGTGCCGGGCCACGGGTCGCCGGCCAGCTCGGCAGCGGTGGCGAAGCCGTAGCGGCCGAAGAAGCTGTTGTCGGCAGGGATGATGGTGCAGCGCTGGTGCGTGCTGACGTTGTTCACCACATTGTCGAGCCACGCCTGCTCGTCGTAATCGACGTGGAGGATGAGCATGCCATGTCCGCTGTCAGCCTTGTTCCACGACTTCTGCTGGCGGTTCTCCAGCAGGTAGTACTCGTCGCGACAGGCATCGTTATAGATGATGTATGCCTCGGGGGCATCCGTCAGCGCCTTCATGCCGCTGACGGTGGTGCCTTCGCTGAGGACGGTGGGCTGGAGCCAGCCGCACGCCATGCGCTCGTAGGCGGTGTAGCCGCAGGGGATGTTGCCGTTGCTGTAGCCCTCGTCGTCGTAGGTGCCGTTGTAGCAGCCATAGTCCATGACGCTCCAGCAGTCGAGGCCGAAGTTGCCTCCGTCGGGGGTCGTGTCGTAGAAGTCGGGCAGTCCGAGGCAGTGGCTGAACTCGTGGCAGGCGGTGCCGATGCCCGCAAGGGCGGTGCTGTCGCTACCGCCGAGCAGTTCGCTGCTGCAGGCAAACTGGTCTATCCTGACGCCGTCGAGGCGTATCGTGCGGCCGTAGTCGGAGCTGCTGAGCCACCATTCTACAGGCCAGATGCTGTTCGAACTGCCTCCGGCGGCAGCACTATAGCCGGCATAGACGACGAACACCTGATCGACCTCGCCGTCGCCGTCCCAGTCGTAGTCCTTATAGTTGACGTCGGCATCGGCCAGCCTGACGGCCTCGGCAATCATCGCGCCCACGCGCAGGTCGTTGCCCTGGCGGTCGTTCTCGCCATAGTACTTCATCTCGTGCTCCAGTGTGTAGGGGCCGACGACGTCGAAGTCTATCTCGAAGGTGCCGTAGCTCTGTGCCTTGAAGTAGTCGCGCACGCTGCCGATGTGGCCGTTCTCGCTATACCCTTCTTCGTTGAACATGGCGTCGAAGACCTCGCGCGTGTGCTTCTCCTGTATTTTCACGTCGGTATAGCTGACCAAAATCACCAGGCCCTTTTTCGTGCCCTTGAAGGTACCCGCCTTGCGGGCAGCAACGGCACGCTGCATGCGGCGTCCGTAGGCCATCTTGCGGCGCTGCTCTCCCCCCATGCGCCGGGCTGCCGACAGCCAGGGCGACTGCACGCGCGAGTAACGGCCGTCCGTCAGACGCTCCAGCTCGTTACCCTCCTCATCGACATAGTAATGGAAAAACTCATCGCCCGTCAGGCGAACGGTGACCGGACGGCCATCGTCGAGCATAGCCTGGAAGGGCCTGCGCCGAGCAGGAACGGCAAACATGCACACAGTGAACAACACCAACGAAGCAAAGCCAAGAAAACGTTTCATATCAATGGAGATTGAAGATGGTATTTCGTTTATTAACTGATTTCAGGTGCAAAAGTAACACAAGCCGAGCGATAATGCAAATTTAAACAAAGAAAAAACGCGCTGGAACTCGGTTCCAGCGCGTTTCCTCTCCTCGTACACCCTCAGGGGCTCGAACCCTGGACACCCTGATTAAGAGTCAGGTGCTCTACCAACTGAGCTAAGGGTGCAACGTGCTTTTCTCGAAAAGCGCTGCAAAGGTACTGCCTTTTTCCGAACCGTCCAAACGTTTACCCGTTTTTTTTCCTCACCCTCCGTATTTTTCCGTCTTTTTCCGCTCTACCGTTTCCGTTTTTCCAAAGAAATCACCATTTTTATGCTCTTTTTACACTCAGGCAGAAATGGCGAGCGGAATAGTAGAATAGTACGATAGTATGATAGTATTCTTCACTTGCTCGCGCGCGCGTTTAAAATTATATTGAACATATATAATATAGAACATATTATATAGAATATATTATATAATGTTTTAAATATTTAGATATCTACTACTTTTCCACGTCTATACTCGCGTGCGCGAGAAAGGCTACCATACTACCATACTATCATACTATCGTACTATTCTACTATTCTCCTCACAAAAGCCCGCTTTTTCTATGTTCACCCCTCCCCCATGACAGCGCCCCCTTTCCGCACGCGGAAAAGGCCTTTCCACACGACAGAGCCCCCTTTCCGCACGCCAGAGCCCCCTTTTAATTGTTAAATCGTCGCGGCAACTATCACGCAGTTCAGGCAGAGATTCCTTATATGTCTCCCGACTTCTCTTCCACGTCGAACTCGAAGAGGGCTGAGGGGGTGGTGCGCTTGAGGGACTCTAGGTAGAAGTCCTTGCCGGCAATGATGCCGCGCTCGCGCAGGCGCCACTCGACGGTCTTGTAGGCGAGGTCGGGGTGGTTGTTCTCGGCGCTGAGGTGGCACAGCCAGACGTGGGAGGTGTGAGGCGCGAGGTGGTCGGCAAGGTAGGCGGCGGTCTCGTCGTTGCTCAGGTGGCCGCGAGGGCCTGAGATGCGGCGCTGGAGGTGGGGCGGATAGGGACCGCGGCGCAGCATGTCGGCATCGTAGTTAGCCTCGATGACGAGGTAGTTGGCACGGTCGATGTAGGCCGAGGCGGCGTCGGTAATCTGCCCCACGTCGGTGGCAAAGACAAAGGTGCGGCCAAACAGCTCCACGCAGTAGCCCACGGTGTCGTAGGCGTCGTGCGGAACCTCGAAGGGGGTGATGGTGAAGTCGCGGAAGGTGAGCGGCTTGTCCTTCTCCACATAGCGCATGCACGAGATGAGTTTCTGGGTGGTGACATAGTTGTGGTTAATGCCGACGTGGGTCTCGCGCGTGGCGTAGATGGGGAGCTGGCAACGCTCGCCCAGCGTCCCGAGCGACTTGATGTGGTCGGCATGGTCGTGGGTGACGAAGACGGCTGACACGCGCTCAAACGGTATGCCCACGTCGCGCAGTACTCCCCGGATGGTGCGCACGGCAATGCCGGCATCGATGAGGATGCCGTATGACTCCCCTTCCTTTTCTATCAGGGGTGGCTCGGACGGAGTGACTCCTATGTAGTAGCAGTTGCCCGAACTGCCGGAAGCAAGGCTAATAAACTGTATTTTCATATTACTTAATCGCTAGAATGGGTAGCCGACGGCGAAATGCCAGGCAAAGTCGCGCTTGAGGTTAGGGTGTACCACGGGATAGCGGAGCGAGCCGCTGTCGTAGGCGGGGTTGATGGCCTTCATGCCGGCATCGAAGCGCACGACGATGAAGTTGAGGTCGAGACGGACGCCCGCGCCGTAGGCCACGGCTATCTGACGCCAGAAGGTGTCGGGGCTGAACTGTCCGCCCGGCTGATCGTCGTAGTCATAGATGGTCCAGATGTTGCCGGCATCGACGAAGAGGGCGCCATCGACCTTCCAGAAGAGGTGGGGGCGATACTCGACGCTGGCATAGAGCTTCATGTCGCCCGACTGGTTGATGTAGTCGATGGTGCCGTTGCGGGTGACATAGCTGCCGGGGCCGAGGCTGCGCAACGACCATCCGCGCACGCTGTTGGCGCCGCCGGCATAGTAGCGTTTCTCGAAGGGCAGCATGCGGGCGTTGCCGTAGGGGAAGGCGATGCCGGCCGACAGGTGGGCGACAAGGGCGTTACGGCGGTTGATGTTGATGTTCGTCGTCCACGAGACATCGCCCTTGACGTACTGCGCAAAGGCGATGCCGCCTACGCGATATTGCCCCAGCGAATCCTGGGCGGCATGCGTGAGCCTGGAGAGGCCGTAGAGGAGGTTGCCCGCCGTCTCGATGCCGGCACGGACGGTATAGTAGGCGTAGAACAAACTGCGATCGACCAGCGTGGGCATGGAGTTGTAGTAGAACGAGTAGCCCGTGCGCATGATGAAGAGGTCTTCGTAGTTGAACTTCAGGATGGAGTTGCGGCTGTTGTATTGGTTGAGGTAGTTGTCGATGAAGTACTGGTCCTTGACGGGCACAGAGACGAAGTTGACGCCGAGCAGGTCGTAGCGGTGCTGCAGGTAGCTGGAGCCGTTCCAGAGATAGCCCCATCCGGCGGAGAGCACACGGCGGGTGAACTCGGGGCGGTCCTGCGAGTTCCAGCCGAAGTCGAGCTGGGTGGTGGCGCGGCTGCGGGCCTGGAAACGTTCGTTGACGAAGGGCATGATGAGTTTCGGGAAGTTGAGCCCCACGTCGGTTCCGTACTCGATGTAGTGGTCGCCGGCATAGTCCTGCAGCTGGGTGATGGCCTCGTAGGCGCCACGCAGCTTGACAGAGAGCTGCTCCGAGCCGCGGAAGAGGTTGCGGTTGGTGAACGACAAGGCCGTCGAGACGCCAAGGTCGCCTGCCGTGTTGGTGCCGTCGAGCTCGAGGCTGACCGACATGCGCTTGGCGGGCGAGACGGTGATGTGGCAGGCAAGCGTGCTGTCTGACGTCTCGGTGAAGCTGATGTTTGTGTATTTCACCGCACCGAAACGGGCAAACGAGCTATAGGTCCTCTTCACCACCTGGGCATTGTACATCTGCCCGGGACGGATGAGCGAGTGGTTCATCAGCAAGCCGGGACGGATGAAGGGCTCGTCGCCCATCTCATAATAGACGCTATCGACCGTGTAGCGGCGGAAGGCCGACCTGATGCGCACCGAGAGGTCTATCTCGGTGCTGCCCCTGGCCGTGTCGGCCACAAAGGTGATGTTGTCTTTCTGGAACGTATAGAATCCGCTGTTGTGCAGATGCTCCGTGATGCGGGCACGCTCGTCGGCAAGCACCGACGTATTGAAGGGCATCTCCCGCCTGAGCAGCGTGTTCAGCGTGTCGGCCAGCACGCACTCCAGCAGCTCGCTGCGGAAGGGTTCCCGCTCCAGGGAGGGCGACGGCCTGCCGCTCCCTGCCGAAAGGGTGTTTGACAGCGATGCATGCAGGGTGGTGCCTGGCCAACGCACGGAACGGACGGTATAGATGTCGCCCGGGTTGACGGTGTACGTCACCTTCGCCTTGCGTCCCTCCACCGTCGTCTCCGACTCGACGGAGGCTTTCAGGTATCCCTTGCCTACCAACCTCTGGCGAAGGTGACGTACACCGTCAACCC